>ERZ1673700.74-NODE-74-length-134377-cov-77.834525_pt1 | contig 134377 bp, 110 predicted proteins | sample MGYA00580230_ERZ1673700 | MGnify/ENA primary metagenome ERZ1673700 (study PRJEB41218, sample SAMN15661782) | gut metagenome | host: Homo sapiens | place: Canada: London | collected 2015-08-20/2019-03-30 | study: EMG produced TPA metagenomics assembly of...
TAAACCATCCTCCGATATTTTTACCTTTTTTTCGCATTTTTTAATATAGTTCGTTCTTTGCCTGATAAGTTTGCCGGCAGCAGCGCAGATTATTCCGCCGCGATATGCAGGGTCGGACGACCCGGATGTTTTTCGCAAACAATTCGAGAAAAAGGTGACGAAAGTCATGAAGCGGGACGGCTACCGAATCGAAGAACTCTCGCATGAATTGCTTATGAAGTTTACGATAGACACGCTGGGACGCTGCGTCGATGTACAATATCCCGATTCGCTGGGCGGAGTGCGATTCAATCCGACCCAGCGCAGCCGGGAGCTGTTGAATACGGCATTATCGGAATTGAACCCTTTCACCCCGGCATACAAGGACGGCCGAAAAATCCCGTATGTGCGAAAAATGCTGATCAATATGAATTTCCTGCCGGGAGCTTTCGTCAAGCCGACATTCCGGGGTAAAAAGGACGGATTGATGGCTTTCCGCGAATATTTGAACCGAAATCTCGTATATGATACGAAGTTGTACGAAGCGGGTGTGTACGGCACCGTACGTGTCGAGTTCTATATAGAGCCTGACGGCACAATCACTTTGGTCGGCGCATCGGAATCACCTCATCCTGCACTGACGGAACACGTGCAGAAACTGATTCTCGACACATCGGGACAATGGACGCCGCTTCTCGAAATGGGGCATCCCTGCCGGTATCTGATCTCTTTTCCCGTAAACTTCGATCCGGGCGAAAGCACCAGTTATGCCACAGGCATTCCGTTGTAGTTTTTCAACAAGAGGGCAACGGTCGCACTGCGATTTGTTCGCGTGCCTTTGCGGAAAAGCCGTATTTCTGCGGAGAACAAATAAATTTGGCGCTCCGCCCGGTTTGCGTTATCTTTGTTCCCAAATAGATTCGGACCCGGACAGATCGCGTTTCGGACAAGTCGAAACAGGTTGGCTTGTAGCGCGACCTGCGTTATTCCGGTGTAACTCCGCAAATAATTCAAAAAGAAAAATATGGCAGACGAAAAAATCATCTTTTCGATGGTCGGCGTAAGCAAGACCTTCACCAACCAGAAAAAAGTTCTCAACAACATCTACCTCTCGTTCTTCTACGGCGCCAAGATCGGTATCATCGGTCTGAACGGCTCGGGTAAATCGACTCTGATGAAGATCATCGCGGGTATCGACAAGAATTTCCAGGGTGAAGTGGTCTTCTCGCCCGGTTATACGGTCGGTTACCTGGAACAGGAACCCAAACTCGACGATGCCAAGACCGTGCGCGAAGTGGTCGAAGAGGGCTGCGCCTCGACCGTAGCCCTGCTGAAGGAGTACGAGGAGATCAACCAGAAACTCTGCGAGCCGATGGACGACGAAGAGATGGCCCGACTTATCGAGCGTCAGGGCGAACTGTACGAACAGATCGACCACGTGAACGGCTGGGAGCTGGACAGCGTACTGGAGCGTGCGATGGATGCCCTGCGCTGTCCCGACCCGGATCAGAGCGTCAAGGTACTCTCGGGCGGCGAACGCCGCCGCGTGGCCTTGTGCCGCCTGCTTTTGCAGCAGCCGGACGTCTTGCTGCTGGACGAGCCGACCAACCACCTCGACGCCGAGTCGATCGACTGGCTGGAGCAGCACCTGCAACAATATAAGGGCACGGTGATCGCCGTGACGCACGACCGCTATTTCCTGGATAACGTGGCCGGCTGGATTCTGGAACTCGACCGCGGCGAAGGTATTCCCTGGAAAGGTAACTATTCGGGCTGGCTGGAGCAGAAGACGACCCGTATGGCTATGGAGGAGAAGCAGGAATCGAAGCGTCGCAAGACCCTCGAACGCGAGTTGGAGTGGGTGCGTATGTCCCCCTCCGGACGTCACGCCAAGTCGAAAGCCCGTCTGTCGGCCTATGACAAGCTGATGAACGAAGATACCAAACAGAAGGAGGAAAAGCTCGAAATATTCATCCCGAACGGCCCGCGTCTGGGCGATGTGGTGATCGAGGCGCACGACGTATCGAAAGCCTTCGGCGACCGGGTGCTGTACGAGGGACTGAACTTCTCGCTGCCGCCTGCCGGTATCGTCGGTGTGATCGGCCCCAACGGTACGGGCAAGACTACCCTCTTCCGGATGATCATGGGACTCGAACAGCCTACTTCGGGAACTTTCACTGTCGGTCAGACGGTCAAACTGGCCTACGTGGATCAGCAGCACAAGTCCATCGACCCGGAAAAAACCGTTTACGAGGTGATTTCGCAGGGTACCGACCTGATTATGCTGGGCAACCGCCAGGTCAATGCCCGCGCTTACGTGGCCCGGTTCAATTTCACGGGCGCCGATCAGGAGAAGAAGTGCGGCATGCTGTCGGGCGGCGAGCGCAACCGCCTGCACCTGGCCCTCGCACTCAAGGAGGAAGGTAATGTGCTGCTTCTGGACGAGCCGACCAACGACATCGACGTCAATACGTTGCGTGCGCTGGAGGAGGGTCTGGAGAATTTCGCCGGCTGCGCCGTCGTGATCTCCCACGACCGCTGGTTCCTCGATCGTATCGCCACGCACATCCTCTCCTTCGAAGGCGATTCGAAAGTGGTCTTCTACGAAGGTTCGTACAGCGAATACGAGGAGTGGAAGAAAGCGCAGGGCGGCGATACGCAGCCCCATCGTGTAAAATACAGAAAACTGGTGGAATAAAATGGCACAAAAACCCTCCATACCCAAGGGCACACGCGACTTCTCCCCGCTGGAGATGATGCGCCGCCAATATATTTTCGACAAAATCCGGGACGTTTTCCGCACCTTCGGCTTCGGCCCGCTCGAAACGCCTGCGATGGAGAACCTCTCCACCCTGCTGGGCAAATACGGCGACGAAGGCGACAAACTGCTTTTCAAAATCCTCAATTCGGGGGATTACGCCGCCGGCCTGAATGACGAAGAGTTGCGCACGGCCTCCCGAATTTGCGAAAAGGGATTGCGTTACGACCTGACGGTGCCTTTTGCCCGTTATGTGGTGCAGCACCAGAGCGAAATCGCCTTCCCGTTCAAACGCTACCAGATACAACCGGTCTGGCGGGCCGACCGTCCGCAGAAAGGCCGCTACCGGGAGTTTTACCAGTGCGACGTGGATGTCATCGGCACCCGATCGCTGCTGTGCGAAGTGGAACTCATACAGATCGTGGAACGGGTTTTCCGGACGCTCGGAATTAACGTATCGCTGAAGGTAAACAACCGCAAGATTCTGTACGGCATTGCTGAAACCATCGGACATGCGGACAAGATGATCGACATTACGGTCGCCATCGACAAGCTGGAAAAGATCGGATTGGAGGCTGTCAAGGCTGAATTGACGGAACGCGGCATCGGCTCCGATGCGATCGAAAAGCTGCAACCGATACTCGAATTGACAGGCGATAATGAACGGAAACTGGCTGTGTTGCGAGATGTCATTGGCGCCTCGGCTGTCGGACTGGAAGGCATTTCCGAGATGGAAACGATCTTCGGGTACGTGAACCGGCTGGGGGTGGAGCTGCCGATCGAGCTCGACTTCTCGCTGGCCCGGGGGCTCAATTATTATACGGGAGCGATTTTCGAAGTCAAGGCGCTCGATTTCGCCATCGGGTCGATCTGCGGCGGCGGACGCTACGACGACCTGACGGGCATCTTCGGAATGCCGAACATGTCGGGTGTCGGCATTTCGTTCGGTGCGGACCGCATCTACGACGTGATGACCGGCCTCGGACTCTTCCCGGCCGATCTGGGCTGTGCGGCCCGGGTGATGTTCGCCAATCTGGGCGAAGCGGAAGAGCATGCCTCGCTGAAACTGTTGCAGGAGGTGCGTGCCGCAGGTATTCCGGCGGAGATATATCCCGAAAACGGAAAGATGAAAAAACAGATGGAGTATGCCAATCGCCGGGGAATCCCCTGCGTGGTAATCGTCGGCAGCCGGGAACTGGAAGAACGGGTGGCGACGATCAAGGATATGACCTCCGGCGAACAGACCCAGGTGCCGTTCACCCGACTGGCCGAAGCACTCCGTTAGATAATTAGTTATAGATAATCCGAAGCGCCTGTCCGAGCGGACGCGGAATAGCCGCCCCGGCGGTAGTTGAGAGAGCAGAGTTATCGGCGGATACGCCCCGTTCCGAATGTGGGTGCATCCGAGGCGGTATCTATGGCTCTACCGAATCGCCGGAAAGAAGACGGGGTTCACGCCTTTCCTCCCTGCTCGCAGTCGGAAATCATTTCCCGGTGTTTCGCGGTACCTGCTTGGGAGGACGCCGGACGGAAAAATATGCAATCATGTAATTCGATATGAAGCGGAGCATGTGGTTTTTCGGGCTGTTGCTGGCCGTGGCGGGATTATCATCGTTCCGGACGGCCGATATCGCCGTTTCCCGGCCCGACCGGGCACAGCGACGGTCGCTCGCCAAGCTGGAGCGGTCTTACGAATATATCCGCAAGATGTATGTCGATTCGGTCGATATGGCGCCGCTGGTCGAGGAGGCGATCCGCAGCATGGTACAGCAACTCGATCCCCATACCGAATATGCCTCGGCTGCGGAGATGGCTGAATTCTGGAGCCTCTATCGGGGTAAGTTCGGAGGAATAGGCATTCAGACCCAATGGATCCGTGATTCGCTGGTCGTAACCTCCCTCCTGTCGGGAGGGGCCGCCGAAGAAGCAGGCATCCGTCCCGACGACCGGATCGTCCGGGTGGACGGACGCACCGTGAAGGAGATCCCGGCCTCCGAGCTCATCTCCGTCATGCGGGGAGATGCCGGATCGAAAGTAAAAATCCTAGTGATTCGACGAGGAGTCTGCCAACCGATTCTGTACGAAATCGTCCGACGGGAAATACCTCTCCCCTCCGTCGAGCTGGCCTACCGCGTCGATTCTGCGGTGGGATACATCAAACTGATCCGTTTCGGTCAGACCACCATGCGGGAGGTGCAGCGGGCTTACGAAGAGCTGGACCGTCCGAAGGAGTTGATTCTCGATCTTCGGGGCAATGGCGGAGGACTGTTGGATCAGGCGATCGCTTTGTCCGGCTTTTTCCTGCCCAAAGGCTCGCGGATCGTTTCGACCGAAGGCCGCAGCGTACCGTCCGTAGTCCATTCCGCCCGCCGGAATCCGGTATTTCCGGCCGAAGGGCGGCTCATCGTCCTGATCGACGAACGGTCGGCGTCGGCCAGTGAAATCGTGAGCGGAGCGCTGCAGGACTGGGACCGCGCGGTAATCGTCGGGCGCCGCAGCTTCGGAAAAGGGTTGGTGCAGCGCCAATATCTGCTTCCGGACGGGTCGGCCCTGCGTCTGGTCGTCGCCCGCTATCATACGCCTTCGGGCCGGGAAATTCAACGTCCTTACGTCAAAGGCGGGGATCGCACGGCTTACCGAACTCATCCGCTGCCCGACACGATTCCGTCGCCGGCCTACCGGACACTCCGCACGGGCCGGACAGTTTACGGCGGCGGAGGCATAGCGCCCGACGTGTGCGTAATACAGGATACGGTGCAGGCATCTTATCTGAACGCCCTGCTGCGGAAAAATATCTTTCCTGAATTTATGCAGCGCTACCTGGACCGCAACCGGACAGCCCTGGAACGGGATTATCCGGAGTTCGCATCGTTCGAGGAGCGGTTCGAAGTTCCCGATGAAATGTATGAGGAGTTGATCGGACTGGGACTGGAACAGGGCGTAACACCTCCGGCGGAAGATTCCGATGTCGAAGCGGGGACCAGGCGCCTGCTCAAAGCATTGCTGGCAGAGCGGCTTTTCGACCGGGAAGCTCTGCTGCGGATATTGCACGCAAGGGATGATGCCGACTTCATCCGGGCGCTCAATTTGCTGAAAAACTGGGAGGCAGAGGGGCTGCCGCTCCTGGAAGCGCAGCATGAGCGGCAATAAGCGGTTGCATCACGTTATTTCCGAGAGTCGCGTATTCACGACTCGTAATTGAGTTTATAATTCGGCCTGCCCCGAAATTCCCTTCCCGGAAGGGGTTTGAATCGCTGCACGCCCAAAGAGTATATAATCACGGACAAGAATTTGCAGGAAAACGAAATTTGTTTTATATTTACGTATGGAACAAACGAATAACCCTCAAAATATTACCTTGTATGGCTGCTCTGAATACCTTCCGCACGGACGGAGAAGATTTCGGCGAACAGATCCTGTCGAAAGTCGTAAAAGCCGGCCGGCGGACCTATTTTCTGGACGTGCGCGCTACGCGTGCGAACGATTATTTTCTTACCATTACGGAGAGCCGGAAGAAAACGGCGCCGGATGGAACGGTCAGTTACGACCGGCATAAAATATTCCTTTACAAAGAGGATTTTTCCAAATTCCTCGAAGGCTTGGAAGAGGTGATCGGGTTCATTAAACGGGAAAAACCGGAATTCTTCGAAGAAGAACACCCGAAGCCGGAAGAATATGCTTGACAGAACCGGCTGCCGAAATTTCGGCAGCCGGTTCTCATGAAGACAGGAGTTTATGAAGGATAATCGGGTATTGTTGGGTTTCAGCGGCGGAATAGACAGCTTCGCCGCCGTCGGATTGTTGCAGGCGGCCGGATATCATGTAACGGCTCTGACGCTCGACATGAGAGGCGATTCCGCATTGTTGGAAAAGGCGCGTCTGCGTGCCGGAGCACTCGGTATTCCTTGGCGAATGCGGTCGGTGCGGGAGCGGTTCGAACGGGAGGTGGTGGACTATTTTACCGACAGTTACTTCCGGGGGTGTACCCCGGCTCCGTGCACGCGCTGCAACAGTCGGATCAAATGGCCCTGCCTTGCGGCAGAGGCCGACGCACTGGGGATTCGCCACATCGCTACGGGACACTATTTCCGCATTACCTCCGCAGGCGGCAAACGATACGTCACCCGTGCGGCCGACAACCGCAAGGACCAGTCCTACTACCTGTGGGACTTGCCGCAGGAGATCCTCGATCGGGTGCTGACTCCGATGGGAACGGTCATCAAACGAAATATCGTCGAAGAACTCGCCGACCGTCGGGAGAGTATGGGCGTCTGTTTTCTCGAGGGACGCCCGTGCCGCGACTTCCTGCGAAGCCGGGATAAAACGGAAGCGCTCCGGCCCGGCCCCATCATCGACTCTGCCGGACATCGGCTCGGCACGCACGACGGGGCGGCCCTCTACACCATCGGCCAGAAAAAGGGCCTCGACCTGCCGCCGGGCTGGGCGGTGGTCGCTATCGACACGGCGGCAAACCGGATCGTAGCCGGAGAAGAGAAGCTGTTGTTGCATCGTACGCTGGAAGTCGGGGAATGTCGCCTGATAGAGAGCGACGAGGTATTCGGTGCCCGCGATATCCGTGCGGTGATCCGGGGCATCGGCCGCAACCCCGAGGGATACGCAGCGGTCTTCCCTGCCGCTTCGGGGATTCGGATCGAACTGGAGGATCCCGCGTGGGCCCCGGCCGCCGGGCAGCCCGTCGTTTTGTACCGAGGGGAACGGGTCGTCGGAGGCGGAATCCTCGAACGGTATTATTAACGAATTATTAAATCTTCGTTCGGGATGGATTTTTTCAGGGTTTTATCCCGAAAAAATCTTGCGATGTTTCCCGCATATACTATCTTTGCACAAGCAAAACATCGCCGGAAACGGCAATACCCATGCGGTGTTATTATAATGCCGTTTTTGCGAAACGTCGTGTTTTCGACGAACGAGATAACTTTTCGTGATTATATACTTTAGTGTACCTCTTTGGGAGTAAAGCGCCTTAAGTCCCTTCCGGGAAGAGATTTATGGGCAGGAGCATTACTAATACAACCGGGAACAGCGAACAGACACCTCTCGGAATTGTCAAAAGGTACATTGAAAGATGAATTGCCTAACTTTTTATTAGAGCGGATTATGTTCAGATACGTGCTGTTGGCGCTGAAAGGCTGCGCAATGGGAATGGCGGATGTTGTCCCGGGAGTATCGGGCGGAACGATCGCCTTTATTTCGGGAATTTACAGCGAACTGATCGAGTCGATCAAAAGTTTCAATCCGACTGCGTTGAAATTGCTCGGCCGGTTCGAATTCAGGAAATTCTGGCGCCACATCAACGGCAGTTTCCTCTTCTCCGTACTGCTGGGTATCGGTATCGCCATCTTTTCGCTGGCACGGTTGATGACTTACCTGCTGGCGCATCACCCGATCGAAATCTGGTCCTTCTTTTTCGGACTGATCGTCGCTTCGGCGGCTTTCGTCGCCCGGGATATTCGGAAGTGGAACCTCACTTCGCTACTGGGACTGCTTGTCGGCACCGCGCTGGCATTCTGGATCACGATCGCCTCCCCGACGCAAACGCCCAACGACTGGTGGTTTATCATGCTTTCGGGAGCTGTTGCCATCTGCGCGATGATTCTTCCGGGAATTTCAGGCGCCTTCATCCTGCTGCTGCTGGGAAAATACCAATACATTTTACAGGCTGTCAGCGAATTCCGGCTGGGTGTCCTGCTGCTTTTCGCAGTCGGAGCCGTCGCCGGTATCATCAGTTTTTCGCACCTGCTTTCGTGGTTGCTGCGCAAGCATCACGACCTGACGATCTCCCTGCTCATGGGTTTCATGGTCGGATCGCTCAATAAAGTCTGGCCCTGGAAAGAGGTCGTGGAAACTTATACGGATGCCCAGGGTGCCGTTCACCCGTTGGTGGAACAAAACATTACACCGGGACATTTCGAGGCGATCGGTCAGACCGATGCCCACTTGTGGCAGGCCGTAGCACTGGCGCTGGCAGGATTTCTTCTGATCTATGTCATCGAATTCATCGGCAAGCGGGTCGCTCAAAAAATCTCCGCTCCCCAAAACTAAAACCTTATGAAACGCTACGGTCTGATAGGCTACCCGCTGGGACACTCGTTTTCAGCCCGGTATTTCGCCGATAAATTCGCACGCGAAGGCATTGCGGATTGCCGGTACGACCTTTACGAATTGAAAACGATCGAGGAGTTGCCCGCTTTGCTGGAAGCGCAGCCCGAACTGCGGGGATTCAATGTCACGATTCCCTATAAACAACAGATCATACCCTATCTGGACGATCTTTCGCCGGAAACCCGGATGATCGGGGCCGTCAATTGCGTGCGCTGTGAAGGCAGACGTCTGACGGGTTATAATACGGATGTGACGGGACTTCGCGCCTCCCTCGAAACATTTCTCGGCGGGGAGCGTCCCGAACGGGCATTGGTACTGGGCACGGGCGGGGCGTCGCAAGCCGTGCAATATGTATTGGCACAGATGGAAATTCCGTTCGATCTAGTATCGCGGAATCCGGCAACGGGAAATTATACGTACGACGAAGTATCGGATGAAGTAATCGGTTCGCATCGGCTCATTATCAATGCCTCCCCAGTCGGGATGCATCCGAATGTCGAAGAGGCGCCCCGCATTCCGTACGCTTTCGTCACGCCCTCCCACTATCTTTTCGACCTGATCTACAACCCGGCCGAAACGCTGTTTCTGCAATACGGAGCGCAACGGGGAGCACACACGTGCAACGGACTCGACATGCTCGTAGGGCAGGCGGAAGCTGCCTGGGCCATATGGAACCGATAAGGGATCCTCCGACACGGCTCGACCGATCTTATCGAAGCCGGTTTCATTTCCGACGACTTCGTTCTCCGGACCTGAAGCTATGAATCGACGTTTTCGGTACGCAGTTTCGCCCCTTCTCCGAACCGTTCGAAAGTCGCAAGCAACAGAGGTTGTTCCGAGCCGTTCATAAGGAATTCGGGGGCTTCTTTAAGAGCTTCCCGAACTCCTTGAATAGCTGCAAAATAATAAATTACGGCATTTTGTCGAGCAATTCGGCAGCCCGCTTCGCATCTTCCTCCTTGACCACGAGCTGTGCCGGCATCGTGCCGATGGGATAGATCGCCGACATATATTCGTTGCGGATCGTCGAAAAAATTCCGGCTCCGTCCAGAATCGATTTGGCCATTTCGGCTTCGGTGACAGAGTTCCACTCTCTCAACACGACTAATTTTTCATCTTTCATAATCATCGCTGTTTAGGTGATATATTTATTCGGCCATTATATCTTTCGATGTAACAGTTTGACAATCGCAGCATCGAATCCGAAGGACATTTATTCGCATCCTCTGGCCGCATTAAAATTCAGACCTTTCCTAAAATGCGGGTACTCGGAGTACCGTATTTCCAACGAGGTCCACATTTTTTATTAAATCTTTGCATCCCGTCGTTTTTCGGTTCTTCGAACTTCCGTGCTCCCGGTTCCGAACTCCGTTCGTACCCGGCGAAAACGGGCGATGCAGGACCGGATAAATCCGGCTATCAACAAGATACGTTTTTTTTCGGAATGCTGCAAGATTTTTGCCACATATTTCCTATCCCGTCATTTTCAACAACGTAGAATCGTTCGGGCAATTTTTACTTGGAAATACGGAAATTCTTTCATATTTTTTCATTACCTTTGACTTCGCCTTAAGCATCGGCAAGACGCAGATAAATTTGCTTCTGCCCGCGACTTTTTCGTACCTTCGCAAAGGATGGCCCAAAACCATAAATTTTCGAATTATGCCGGATTTCGTCCATTTACACGTACATACGCAATATTCCATCTTGGACGGCGCAGCGGCCATATCGCCGCTCATCAAACGAGCCAAAGCCCTCGGTATGAAGGCTCTGGCCATCACCGACCACGGCAATATGTACGGCGTCAAGAACTTCCACGACGTCGCCACCGATGCGGGCATCAAACCTATTTTGGGGTGTGAAACCTACGTCGTGCGCAACCGCTTCGAAAAGGACAAGGACGAGAAGGCGGGCGATCACCTGATTCTGCTGGCCAAAAACCTAACGGGTTACCACAATCTCTGCAAGATCGTATCCTACTCCTTTACCGAAGGATTCTATTACAAGCCCCGTATCGACAAGAAACTGCTGGAACAATACCACGAGGGATTGATCTGCTGCTCGGCATGTCTGGGCGGCGAAGTTCCCCAGGCCATCATGCGCAACGACATGGAGGAGGCTGAACAGGTCGTGCGCTGGTTCAAAAGCGTCTTCGGGGACGACTATTACCTGGAGTTGCAGCTCCATCCGTCGGGCGATCCGCGCAAGGACGCCGACGTGTACGAGAATCAGTTACTGGTCAATAAGGCCCTGCTGGAGCTGTCGGCCAAATGCGGAGTCAAATACATCTGCTCGAACGACGTGCATTTCATTCTGGCCGAAGACGCCGTGGCGCACGATCATCTGATCTGCCTCAATACCGGCCGCGACCTGGACGATCCCAATCGGATGCGCTATACGTTCCAGGAGTATCTGAAATCGCCCGAAGAGATGGCGCAGCTCTTCCCCGACCATCCCGAAGCACTCGCCACCACGCTCGAGATCGCCGACAAGGTCGAGGAGTACAAACTCACCCATGCGCCTCTGATGCCCAACTTCCCTCCGCCGCCGGAGTTCCACATGCCTTTCGAGGAGTTGCGCGAATCGCTCGTCAAGAAGATCGAAGATCAGGAAGAGCTGGCGCGAATCGATGCCTGCCACAGCGTCGAAGAACTCGATGCCTGGGCGGAGGAGAGCAAGGAGCGCAGCGAAAAGCTGATGACGGCCAAACAGTTCTGCTACCTGAAAGACCTGACCTACAAAGGAGCCCACCTGCGCTATGGCGCCGAATTGAGCGAAGAGGTCGAGAAACGCATCCGGTACGAATTGAGTACGATCGAATGGATGGGATTCCCGGGTTACTTCCTCATCGTATGGGACTATATCCGCGCGGCTCGCGAAATGGGCGTGTCGGTCGGACCGGGCCGTGGTTCGGCAGCCGGATCGGTCGTGGCCTACTGTCTGAAAATTACCAACATAGATCCGCTGAAATACGACCTGCTGTTCGAGCGTTTCCTGAATCCCGAGCGTATCTCCCTGCCGGATGTCGATGTCGATTTCGACGAGGACGGCCGCGACGACGTGCTGCATTACTGCGTGCACAAGTACGGGCAGAAACGCGTGGCCCAGATCGTGACGTTCGGTACGATGGCGCCCAAGCTGGCGATCCGCGACGTGGCCCGCGTGCAGAAGCTGGCCCTCTCGGAGAGCGACCGGCTGGCCAAACTGGTACCCGACAAGGTTACGCCCGACAAGAAGGCCGGAGAAACGCCTTTCGACTTCTGCTACAAGGAGTCGCCGGAACTGGCCGCCGAACGGGAATCCCCGAACCAGTTGATCCGCAATACGCTCAAATACGCCGAAAAGCTCGAAGGCTCGATTCGGCAGACCGGTGTGCATGCCTGCGGCGTAATCATCGGGCAGGACGACCTGGAGAATTTCGCTCCGATGGCTATCGCCAAGGACGCCGATCTGAACGTCGTGGAGTTCGAGGGCAAAGAGGTCGAGAGCGTCGGCCTGATCAAAATGGACTTCCTGGGACTGCGCACCCTCTCGATCATCAAGGATGCCGTAACCAACGTCAAAAACGTGCACGGCATCGATGTAGATATCGACAACATTCCGCTGGACGACGCCCCGACCTACGAGGTTTTCAGCCGTGGCGATACGACCGGCCTGTTCCAGTTCGAGTCCCCCGGTATGAAAAAACATCTGCGCAATCTGAAACCCAACCGTTTCGAGGACCTGATCGCCATGAACGCCCTCTACCGCCCGGGACCGATGGAGTACATTCCCAACTTCATCGCCCGTAAGCACGGACTGGAGCCGGTGACGTACGACATCGCCGATATGGAGGAATATCTGAGCGACACCTACGGCATTACGGTTTATCAGGAACAGGTCATGCTGCTCTCGCAGAAGCTTGCCGGGTTTACCGGCGGCGAAGCCGATACGCTCCGCAAAGCGATGGGTAAGAAACAACGTGCGGTGCTGGACAAGATGAAGCCCAAGTTCATCGAAGGATGCAGCAAGCGGGGGCACGACGCCAAAATTTGCGAAAAGATCTGGGGCGACTGGGAAGCGTTCGCATCGTATGCTTTCAACAAGTCGCACTCGACCTGCTACGCTTACATCGCCTATCAGACGGGCTATCTGAAGGCGCACTACCCTTCCGAATTCATGGCCGCGCTGCTCAGCCGCAACCTTTCGGACATCAAGCAGATTACGCTCTACATGAACGAGTGCAAGCGCATGGGTATCCGGGTGCTCGGGCCCGATATCAACGAATCGCTCAACAACTTCTCCTCGAACAAGGAGGGCGACGTGCGGTTCGGCCTGGCTGCGGTGAAAGGCGTCGGCGAGGCGGCTGTGGAGAGCATCGTCGCGGAGCGGAACAAGAACGGCAAATTCAAGGACATATACGATTTCTTCGAACGGGTGAATTATACGGCCGTAAACCGCAAATGCCTCGAAAACATCGCCTATGCGGGCGGCTTCGACTCGATCTCCGGGTTCCACCGCTGCAAATTCTTCGGCACCGATCTGCGCGACTCCAGTTCGACGACCTTCATCGAGCAGCTGGTACGCTACGGGCAGCGGTTCCAAAGCGAGAAAGACAATGCCCAGCAAAGCCTTTTCGGAGGCGGCGAAGGGGTCGTGGATATTCAGCATCCCGTGATTCCGGCCTGTCAGGACTGGAGCACGCTCGAAACGCTGGGCAAGGAGCGCGAGATGATCGGACTCTACCTCTCGGCTCACCCGCTGGACGATTATGCGGTGATTATCCGCAATATGTGTAAGACGCAGCTTTCGGATCTTGACAACCTGGAATCCCTGCGCGGACAGGAGATTGCCGTGGCGGGGATGGTGATCGCCACGCAGAACCTCGTTACCAAGACGGGCAAACCCTGGGGAAAATTCACGCTTGAAGACTACAACGGCACGCACGAATTTGCGCTTTTCAGCAAGGACTACGAAAATTTCCGCAAATACCTGTTCAACGACTATTTCCTCTTCATCCGGGGCAAGGTCCAACCCAAGCCCTACAACGACAAGGAGCTGGAATTCAAGATTACTTCGATGGTACAGCTCTCCGAAATGCGCGACACGATGATCAAGGAGATGTATATCCAGCTGGCGATCGAGGATATCACGCGCGAAATGATCGAGGAGCTGACGCACCGCATCAAAGAGTCCGAAGGATCGACCACGCTGCGGGTGAATGTCTATGACCGAGATGCGCAGGTAAGCGTGAATATGTTCTCCAAACGGCACAAGGTGAGCCTCACGTCGAACCTCGTTTCGTTCCTCGAGGACAATGAAATCAAATATACTATCGTTTAATTTATAATCAAAACATCTAAAAAATTATGGCATTAGCAATCACAAAAGACAATTTCGAGGAGATCTCCGCATCCCAGCTTCCGGTAGTCATCGACTTTTGGGCGGAATGGTGCGGTCCCTGCCGCATGATCAGCCCGATCATCGACGAGCTGGCCGGCGAATACGAAGGCCGTGCGGTCATCGGCAAGTGCGACGTGGATAACAACGACGACATCGTGGGCAAGTTCATGGTCCGCAACATTCCGACGATCGTGTTCATCAAGGGCGGACAGGTCGTGGACAAACAGGTGGGTGCCTGCACGAAAGCCGACCTGGTAAAGAAACTCGAAAAATTGCTCTAATACTTTCGGCAGACGAGCCGACGAAACACGTACGGCGGCGGGGAGGATTCCCTGCCGCCTTTATTTTGTCAGGAAGCGTATGACAGAATGTCATATCGGAGGAGGTGGCACACCGTTTGTTGAATCCATGCGAGAGAATGGCTCTCTTCGGCAGCGGCAACCATAGTCCGCTGTATCAAAAAACGATAAATAATTCAATTAAAAAAATACCATAATACGATGAAAAACGGAAAAATCGGGGTTACCACCGAGAATATCTTCCCCGTTATCAAAAAGTTCCTCTATTCGGACCACGAAATCTTCCTGCGTGAGCTGATCTCCAACTCCGTGGATGCCACGCAGAAACTCAAGGCTCTCTCTTCGATGGGCGACGTAAAGGGCGAATTGGGCGACCTGACGATCCGCGTTTCGGCGGACAAGGAGGCCAAGACTCTGACGGTAACCGACCGCGGTATCGGAATGACGGCCGACGAAGTGGAGCGTTACATCAACCAGATCGCTTTCTCGAGTGCCGAGGAGTTTATGGAAAAATACAAGAACCAGGCGATCATCGGCCACTTCGGACTGGGCTTCTACTCCGCTTTCATGGTCGCCGACAAAGTGGAGATTTTCACCCGCTCCTACAAGGAGGGCGCCAAGACGGTACACTGGAGTTGCGAAGGATCGCCCGAATACGAAATGGAGGAAACGGCCGAACAGCGCGACCGGGGAACCACGATCGTACTGCACCTTTCGGCCGATACGCTCGAATACGGCGAAGATTCGAAGGTCGAAGAGCTGCTGCGCAAGTACTGCCGCTTCCTGCCCGTTCCCATCGCTTTCGGCAAGGTGAAGGAGTGGAAAGACGGCAAATACGTCGATACCGACAAGGATAACATCATCAACGACATCGCCCCGCTGTGGACCGTAAAACCCACGGAAATCACCGCCGAGCAATACAAGGAGTTCTACCACGAACTCTATCCCACAGGCGAGGAGCCGCTCTTCTCGATCCATCTGAATATCGACTATCCGTTCCACCTGACGGGTATCCTCTACTTCCCGAAGATTCGGAACAACTTCGAAATTCAGAAAAACAAGATCCAGCTCTACTCCAATCAGGTGTATGTGACCGACCAGGTCGAGGGGATCGTACCGGAATACCTCACCTTGTTGCACGGCGTGATCGACTCGCCGGATATTCCGCTGAACGTATCGCGCAGCTACCTACAGAGCGATTCGAACGTCAAGAAGATTTCGAACTACATCACCCGCAAGGTGGCCGATCGCTTGCAGGAGCTCTTCACGACGATGCGTGCGGACTACGAACAGAAATGGGACGATCTGAAGATCTTCATCGAATACGGCATTATCACCGACGAAAAGTTCGCCGAGAAGGCAGAGAGTTTCATGCTGTGGAAGACGACCGAGGGCAAGTATTTCACCGCCGAAGAGTACAAGGAGGTCGTCAAAGGTAACCAGACCGACAAGAACGGTACGGTCGTTTTCCTCTATGTGGACGATCCCGTAGAGAAAAATTCGTTCCTCGAATCGGCCAAGGCCAAAGGCTATGACGTGCTGGTTATGGACGGACAACTCGACAACCACTATGTCAATTGGTACGAGTCGAAACACAAGGACGCCCGCTTCGTGCGCGTGGACAGCGACGTGATCGACAAGCTCATCCAGAAAGACGAAACGCTCAAGATGTCCCTGAGCGAGGCCCAGCAGGAGATCATGCGTCCCGTATTCGAAAGCCAGATGCCCAAGGACGAGAAGATCCACTACAACATTTCGTTCGAAGCGATGGCGGCCGATGCTGCGCCCGTGGTGATTACGCAGAACGAATTCATGCGGCGCATGAAGGAGATGGCAGCCATCAGCGGCGGAGGTATGAGCCAATTCTACAGCCAGATGCCCGATAACTTCACGATCGCCGTCAATGGCAACAACCCCATCGTGATCGACATCCTGGCCGATGTGGAGAAGAGCTACGGCGACAAGCTGAAGACCATCACCAAAAAGATCGATGCTGCGGTCGCCGAAGAGCGCCGTTTCGACGAAGTGGTCAAAGGCAAGAAAGAGGAGGAACTCACGCCCGAGGAGAAATCGACACGCGAGGAGCTTTCGAAGAAGATCGTCACCCTGCGCGACGAGCGCGATACGCGTCTGCGCGAAATTGGCGGAGAGAACAAGCTCGTCAAACAAATCATCGACCTGGCATTGCTCTCCAACGGATTGCTCAAGGGCAAAAACCTGACGGAGTTCATCCAACGCAGTATTTCGCTGATCGAGAAATAGCAGTAAATTACCGTATATCGAAGCGGCGGCCCCGAAAAGGAGCCGCCGCTATTTTATATCGGATAAAATCGTACGGAACTCTCATCCGGATTCCTCCATCGACGAAAATCCGAAATATCTTCCTCTTGGGAAAAATCGATACGATCAACCGGCGATTCGTAAAAAACAGCGTGAATTACAGGTTTTTTTCCAACAGCTCCATAAATCCTTTCGGAGCCCGGCAGGGACGCCGCGTATCGCGGTGGATGAAACCCAGAACCGTAGAACCCGTATTGAGCAGCTCGCCCGCTTCGTTGTAAATTTCGTATTCGAACGTAATACGCGCTTTCGGCAACTCCCGGAGGGAAATTCGAACCGTGATCAATTCGTCGTAATGAGCCGGACGCAGGTACTTGGAGTGTACCTCGAGAATCGGCATCATCACGCCGTCCTTCTCCTCCATATCGGCATACGAAGAGCCGAAACTGCGGAGCAGCTCCGAACGGGCCGCTTCGTAATAGCAGATGTAATTCGAATGGTGTACGATACCCATCTGATCGGTATCCTTATACCAGACTCTGAATTTGAAATCTCTTGTCAGCATGGCGTTAAAACTCGATTAGTATATGGCCCGACGGCATTTTTCCCGCCGTCCTCAATAATTCCGGAGTACCTTTGGCGGTTATCCGAAGCACACCGGGCCTGCCTTCGATCCGCACGGGATATTCACCCGGAGGCGGAAGCAGCTTGAGAGCCTCTCCCGAGGCGATATGTCCTGCGCAGTCCACATCGCCTGCCAACAGATACGGATGCGACAGCATCCGGGCGGCTTTGCGCATCTCTCCCCGCTCGATCAGACGACGAATGACCGTCGAACTCACCTTCTCGGCATCGACATCCTGTTTCTCGATCTCCGTCACACGGAAGCCGAACTCGTCATGCAATCCGTTGAGCAGCCGGTAATCTCCCTCCTTGTCGTGGCCGAAGCGGTGGTTGAAACCGACGACCAGATTCTTCACCCCCACCTTCCCGATCAGATAGTCCTTTACGAAACTCTCGGAAGGAATCCGGCTGAAGGCCCGGTCGAACGGAATCACGATCAGATTGTCGATTCCGAACCGGTCGAGCAGGTATATCTTCTCTTCGAGCGAAGTCAGCAGCCGCAGCCGCTCCTGTGTACCGAGCGTCACGCGGGGATGCGGGTCGAAGGTCAGCACGATACTTTCTCCCCCGACAGCGGCCGCCTCCCGGCGAATCCGGTCGAGCAAAACCCGGTGTCCGCTATGAACTCCGTCGTACGATCCGACGGTAGCCGCCGGCGAACGGAACGAAGGCAGATTTTCGAAGCCGTGGAATACTCGCATCGACACCTTAATTATTGTCGTTATTCTCTTCGGATTCCTTGACGCAGTAAGCAACCTTTTCCAGAAGAGTCGTAATATCGTAATTCTCCACGTAGATACCTTGCGGGAAATTCAGGCGTGTCGAGGTAAAGTTGAGTACGCCCTTGATGCCGGCGTTGATGATCGGCACGACCAGTTCGGGGGCGACTTTGGTCGGCGAAGATACGATGACGATCGAGATGTCGTTCTCCTGGACGACCTTCTCGAAACACTCCATGTGGTAGCACGGAATGTTGTCGATCGCGGTATCCACTTTTGCGGGATCGACGTCGAACGCGACCGTGATCCGCAGCTTCAGGCTCTTCCCGTTGAAATATTTGGTGATGGCCTGCCCCAGGTGACCCATACCGATTACGGCGATGTTCACCGGGCTTTCGCTGTCGAGGATGTTGCTGATAAAATCGATCAACACCTTTACATCGTAGCCTTTCTTGGTATCGCTCGAGAACCCGATCAACATCAGATCCCGACGCACTTGCACAGCCGTAATGCCGTGAATCCCGGCCAGCACGTGCGAAAAAATGTGGGTAATGCCCTCCCTGTGGCAGGCGAGCAGCGTACGGCGATACTCGCTGAGCCGCTCGATCGTTTTTTCGGGAATTCCGTTGGGTATTAAAGCCATTTCAATCTACGGTAATGGTGAAGTCCGGTCGGTAGCTCACACGCATCCAGTTTTGATTGACGTGGTTGGACCCTCCGGGCATTTGCTGGAACGTATAAGAGGTTTGCAGCGGCGTGTAGCGGCGTCCCTCCATATCGTACTGGATGTCGGAATACATCGCCGGAACGAAGATCATCGCCGCATCGTAACCCCGGTAAGAGTAGAGCGACGGCAACGCCCCGAAAGCTTTGATGTAGTCGCTGTCGAAAGTCTTGATTACCTCGGCATCGCGTTTGGCGTGATAAGTCGAGAAGAGCACGAGCCGGTCCTTGAAGTAGAGCGCCCGATCGAGGTTCCCGAAGCGGTTCCAACGCGAATTGCCGACGATCGTGAAACGGGGAGGCGTCTTGCCGCGGGCTACGAGGTTGGTATTGGCCGAAGCGATGGCTGCCAGAATACGGTCCACTTCGAGCCCGCTGTCGCTCAAAACGATCAGCAGGTTGTCCTTGCCGTTGGCCAGCAGCGACGAAAGCCCCTGGTCGCCCTCCTTGACAGCGTAACGATAATTATGCCGCGCGTAAGGTACACCCTGCAGTGCAGCCAGAATTTCCCGTTCGAACTCCCGGTCGTTCTTCTCTCCGTAGATCAAGGTAACCTGCTTGTGCTCACCCTGAGTCAGTTCTTCGATTTTGGCATATTTCCGTATCTGGGGCGGTGCCATCTGAAACAAAACATCGCTATCGACGTTCTTGACATCGGCCAGAGGCGATACGACCGGCACGGCATACTCCTCGGCATACCCGATTACGGCAGGAAGTTCCTCTTCGTAAACCGGGCCTACGATCAAGCGGGCCGCCCGAAAATCGGCGTCGTCCACAATCGTACGGAGTCGGTCGCTTTCCTGCCGGGTATTGAACAGATCGACCCGAACGGAGTATCCGTATTGGGTCTTTATCTTTTCAAGCCCCAGGAGAAATCCCTGGTAGAAATCGAGATAATTCGGATTCTGTTTGTCGCCATCGGTCATCGGCAACAACAGCGCCACACGAAGCGGCTCTCCACTGCTCAATGCCAGAAAATCCACCTCTTTCACCTGGGGTTCGACCGTCGTCAAGGTATCGCTCTCCGTTGGCTCGGGCTGTCCGAATCGCTCTTCCGGCGCCGGCTCGGTCACGGACTTTGCATCGCCGGGGACTTTCAGCATACTTCCCGAACGGAGGTCTTGCGCTGAAATACCGTTCAGTCGCTCCAGATTTTCGACCGTCGTACCGAAGCGACGGGACAGCGCGTACATCGTCTCCCCGGGAGCGACGATGTGGTACATATAACCCTCCTCGGCAACCAGGTTCAGGCGATCCTTGTACTGCTCCCAGGCCGCCGTGTTTTCCGCTGCGTCGGTCTTGCCGACCGCCTTTTTGCGAATCAAAATGACCGAACCCGGTTTCAGGTGAATCGGATCCAGACCGGGATTGTCCTCCATGATGGTTTCGACCGAGATCGCATAGCGCTTCGAAATTCCATAAAGAGTTTCGCCCTTCTGCACCGTGTGCTGATCGAAGGTCTTCTTCAGCTTTTTAGGAGAAAGCTGCTCCTGTACGACGACACCCGTTTCCACGACCGGGATTTTAAGGCTCTGGTCGGCTTTGAGCCCTTGAGCGAGCTGCGGATTTTCGGCGGCGATCACCTGTTCCGCCACTCCATAGGTTTTGGCCAGCGAATAGAGCGTTTCCCCGTGCCGGACGTTGTGGACATAGTATTTTGCACCGTTGATATAAACGATCGTCTGCGATTTCTCGATAGACTGCGGCTCCTGGGCATAAAGGTTCGCCCCGGCCGTCAGCAACATCGCGGTACAACACAGTTCCTTCAGCATAGTCTATTGTTTCTCGTTTTTCTCCCGGCAGCGGATTTCGGTAATAATTTTCTTGGTATAGAGCGGGAAATCGCCGTTCATCATCCAGGAGTAATAGCTCGGCTCGACGCGGAAAACCTCCGCGACCGAACGGCCCTTATATTTGCCGAATCCGAAGACCTCTTCCCCTTTTTCGTTATAGAGGATGCGTCCTGCAAAGTCGGCGGATTCCGCCCGCGTGGAAAATTCAGCCAGAGCCGCGACATCGTTCTGCAACTCCCCGTAACGGTCCAACTGGGCTTTCAGCACTTCGTACGTCGCCAACGTATCGGCTTCGGCCGAATGGGCATCCGCGAGATCCTTGCCGCAATAGAACTTATAGGCCGCCACCAGCGTCCGTTGCTCCATTTTGTGAAAGATATTCTGCACGTCGATGAATTTACGTTTGCGGAAATCCACGTCCACACCGGCCCGCATGAACTCCTCGACCAGCATCGGCAGATCGAAGCGGTTCGAATTGAAACCGCCGAAGTCGCATCCCTCGATAAACTGGGCCAACGACTTGGCGATTTGCGGAAAAAGCGGGCAATCCTTCACGTCTTCGTCCGTAATGCCGTGAATGGCCGTAGCTTCGGCCGGAATCGGCATTCCCGGATTGATCCGCCGCGTACGGACGATCTCCTCGCCGTCGGGCATAACCTTGACCATCGATATTTCGACGATGCGGTCCCGTGCGATGTCGATGCCGGTCGTTTCCAAGTCGAAGAAAATGATCGGCCGCTTGAGGTTGAGCTCCATCCGGGTTATGCGTTAATCATCATCGGCATAAGCAGCATGAGCGTCGCGCTCGACTGCTTGTCGTCATAGACGGGTTTGAATACGCCGGCACGGGTCGAATCGGCCAATTCGATGACGATGGTCGGCGTATCGATATTGGAGAGGATTTCCACCAGGAACGTCGATTTGAAGCCGATCGTGATATTCTGACCTTCGTAGCTGCAACTGATCGTTTCGTTGGCCGATACCGAGAAATCGATGTCCTGCGCCGTAAGGTTGATCCGGTTGTCGGCGATGTCCATGCGGATCAGGTTGGTCGTGGGGTTCGAGCAGACGGCCACACGCTTGATGCCATTGACCAGTTCGATACGATCGACGAGTACCTTATTGGGATTCGCGGTCGGAATCACCGCATTGTAATTCGGGTAATTGCCTTCGATCAGGCGGCACACCAGCGTATGGTTCTTGAGCTGGAACATGGCGTTTTTCGAATCGAAGCTCACCTTGATCGCGTCTTCCTCCTTGAGCAGCACCGATTTGAGCAGGTTGGCCGGCTTCTTGGGCAGGATGAACGACGAAGCCACTTCATTAGCGGTTTCCACCTCGTATTTCACCAGCTTGTGGGCGTCGGTACCCACGAATGTAAGCATCGAAGGGGCCAGGTTGATATAGACGCCGTTCATCACGGGACGCAGCTCGTCGTCGGCCGTGGCGAAAATCGTCTTGTTGATGCCGTTCACCAACACGTCCACATCGAGCGTCAGCTCCTTGCAGTCGGCCGAAAGAGCCGGGATCGCCGGATAGCTCACGGCGCTGGCGCCGGGAATCGAGAGCGAACCGCTTTTCCAACTCAAACGGATCTCCCAGTTCTGATCGTTCACTTCGATCGTCAGAGGCATTTCGGCGAACTCCTTCAGCGAATCGAGCATCAGCTTGGCCGGAGCTGCGATGGTGCCTTCGCTTTCGACTCCATCCACGCGAATCGAGCCCACGAGCGTGGTTTCCAGATCGGAAGTGGTCACCCGCAGCTCATCCCCCTTGAGCTCCATCAGGAAATAATCCAAAATGGGCAGTGTATTTTTATTGCTGATTACTTTGCCGGTCGTAGCCAGGAGAGAGAGCAATGCAGAACTTGATACGGAAAATTTCATAGGTTTTAATGTAATTTATTTTCTGTTAGTCTTTTGAATCCTTTTGTTTATTGGTTGGGTATTCCGACGCAGGAAGGATGTCCGAATCATTCCGAGGCAGCCTCCGCGTCTGAAGTTTCCTATTTCGTTTTTGCAGCCTGAAGGAATCGGTAAACCGTCCTATCCCGCGTCGCTGCCCGGAACCATTCCCGAAATCCGGTCGATTACAACGTCGCCAGTTTGTCGAGCGCCGTCTGGATCATCTTTCTGACGAAAGGTTTATAATCCGTGCAGGCGTCCAGCGCGATCCGCTGGGCGATGATCGTACAGATCGTGGCGGCTTTGTGTCCCATCAGGGCCGCCAGTCCGGCCAGGGCGGAACTCTCCATCTCGAAATTGGTGACCCGGCGCCCGTGATAGTCGAACGACTCGATCTTCTCGTTCAGTCGGATGTCGGCCGGTTCGAGGCGCACCCAGCGTCCCTGCGGTGCATAGAAGCCGGGGGCGGCGATGGTGATGCCTTCGATGGTCACGTCGCGGAAAAGTTCGGCCAGCGAAGGATCCGCATCGATGAAATAGGGCTTCGGAAGCAAATCGCTCCAACCCGTATGTTTCATGAAAGCCTTTTCGATCTCCAGGTCGCAAACCTCGTTACGCCCCTTGTAGTAATTCAACAGGCCGTCGAAGCCGACCGAAGTGCGGGCGAAGACGAACTGCCCCACTTTGATGTCGGGCTGAATGGCACCCGAAGTACCCAAACGAACCAATGTGAGCTGCCGCTTCTGCGCCTTCTCCTGCCGCGTGGCGAAATCCACGTTGGCCAGCGCATCAAGCTCCGTAACCGAAATGTCGATGTTGCCAATGCCGATACCGGTCGAAAGCACGGTCATCCGCTTGCCTTTGTAGGTACCCGTCACGGTATTGAATTCGCGGTTGGAAACGCTGCACTCCTGCGTATCGAAAAAGGAAGCGACCATGGCTACGCGGCCGGGATCCCCCACGAGGATGACGATGTCGGCAAGCTGCTCCGGCTTGAGGTGCAGGTGGAAAATCGATCCGTCGTCGTTGATTATCAATTCGGAAGAAGGTATGGTTCTCATAGTGTCGGTTTTTATATTTTCATAATTGGCATAAAAGTACTACATTTACCTCGAATTTCAAAAAATACGCCACGATAAATTTTCCATAAATATATTGTATCCCGCTCGGCGGACTACAAGAAAAGAGATATTTGCGACATGACTCTCATCAAATCCATTTCCGGCATCCGGGGAACGATCGGCGGCCCTGCGACGGAGAACCTCACTCCGCTCGATATCGTTAAATTCACCACCGCCTACGTGCGTTTCATCGCCGAATCCGCACCCGGGAAAAGGCTCAAAATCGTCGTGGGCCGCGACGCCCGTATTTCGGGCGAAATGGTCGGCGACATCATCGAAGGCACGCTGCTCGGCTGCGGTGCGGATGTAGTAAACGTCGGGCTCTGCACCACTCCGGGGACCGAACTGGCCGTTACGGCGCACCGGGCCGACGGCGGCATCATCATCACCGCATCGCACAATCCCCGCCAGTGGAACGCCCTGAAGCTCCTGAATGCCGATGGAGAATTTCTGAGCGACGCCGAGGGCAAGCGGGTGCTGGCACTGGCCGAAGACGAAAACTTCGTTTTCCCGGATGTGGACCATATCGGCAAGGTCGTTTCGCGGGAATCTTACAACGACGAGCATATCCGTCGGGTATTGGCCCTGCCGCTGGTCGATGCGGAAGCCGTGCGGAAACGGCACTTCAAGGTGGTCGTGGATGCGGTGAACTCCGTCGGCGGCATCGTCATACCCAAGCTGTTGCGGGAGCTGGGATGCGAAGTCGTGGAGCTCAACTGCGAACCGACCGGAGAGTTCGCCCACAACCCGGAGCCGCTGCCCGAGAACCTGACCGAAATATCGAAGGCGATCGTCCGCGAACAGGCCGATCTGGGCGTAGTGGTCGATCCCGATGTGGATCGGCTGGCCTTCGTCAGCGAAGACGGCTCGATGTTTGTCGAGGAATATACGCTGGTCGCCGTGGCGGACTATATCCTCTCCCGCAAAACCGGCAATACGGTGTCGAATCTGAGCTCTTCGAGAGCTTTAAGCGATGTAACGCAAATGCACGGAGGAGAATATTTTGCATCGGCGGTAGGAGAAGTCAATGTAGTCGCCAAGATGAAAGAGGTCGGGGCCGTCATCGGCGGCGAGGGCAACGGCGGAGTCATCTACCCCGAACTGCACTACGGCCGCGACGCACTGGTCGGCGCCGCGCTTTTCCTGACCTATCTGGCCGAAAAAGGTATGACCATGACCGAGCTGCGCAAGACTTATCCGGCCTATTTCGCCTCGAAGAACAAGATCGAGCTGACACCGGCCATCGACGTGGATAAAGTATTGCGTGAGATGAAATCCCGTTATGCCAATGAAAAGGTGAACGATGCGGACGGTGTTAAAATCGATTTCCCGGAGAATTGGGTACACTTGCGCAAATCGAATACGGAACCGATCATCCGCGTATATACCGAAGCGAAAACGATGGCGGAGGCCGATGCGCTGGCCCGGCGGATCATTGCGGAAATAAAACAAATTTGTAATATATAAATCGATGAAAAACATTTTATTGATACTCGCTGCCGCAATTATGCTGACAGCCTGCGGAGGAAACTCCCGCCAAAAGACGACTGCCGGGGTACCCGACATGCACAATGCCGAAAACGCACTCGACTACCAGGGAACTTACAAAGGGGTTTTTCCTGCTGCGGACTGCCCGGGCATCGAGATTGAACTCACGCTTCACAACGACAACACCTATACGATGAATTCCAGCTATATGGATCGTTCTGAAGAGCCGATTCAACAGACAGGAAACTATACGGTAAAAGGCAACCTGCTGACGCTGCGCGCCAAAGTCGGCATAGGGCTTCCCGCCCCCGAGTACTACAAGGTGGAGGAAAACCGCCTGCGCCGTCTTAATGCAAAGAAGCAGCCTATCACCGGAGAACTCGCAGACCAATACGTACTCACCAAATAATCAAATTCCATGGATAAAGTAAAGAGTTACATAGAGAAGAACAAAGACCGTTTTCTCAACGAATTATTCGAGCTGTTGCGCATCCCTTCGATCAGCGCGCAATCCGATCATAAACCCGACATGACCCGATGCGCCGAATGGCTGGCCGCTTCGCTGATGAAGGCCGGTGCCGACCATGCCGAGGTACTTCCCACGGAAGGCAATCCGGTTGTTTTCGCCGAACGAATCGTCGATCCCAAAGCCAAGACCGTATTGGTGTACGGCCACTACGACGTGATGCCGGTCGATCCGGTGGACGAATGGCGCACCTCGCCGTTCGAACCGGTCGTGAAGGACGGACGCATCTGGTGCCGGGGTGCGGACGACGACAAAGGCCAGCTTTTCATGCACGCCAAGGCGTTCGAAGCGATGTGCGCGACCGACAGCCTGCCCTGCAATGTGAAATTCCTGCTCGAAGGCGAGGAAGAGATCGGGTCGCCCAGCCTCTACAAGTTCTGCGCCGACAACAAGAAGATGCTCAAGGCAGACATCATTCTGGTTTCCGATACATCGATGATCTCGATGCAGATACCTTCGATCACCTGCGGTCTGCGCGGTCTGACTTATATGGAGGTCGAAGTGACAGGCCCCAACAAGGACCTGCACTCCGGCCTGTTCGGAGGTGCGGTGGCCAATCCGGCCAATGTCCTGGCCCGCATGGTGGCTTCGCTCATCGATGAAAACGGACACGTGACGATTCCGGGCTTCTACGACGACGTGCGCGAGCTGACGGCCGCCGAGCGCAAAGCCTTCAACAAGGCTCCGTTCAACCTTACAGAATACAAGAAAGCGCTCGAAATCGGCGATGTCGAGGGCGAAGCGGGCTTTACGACCATCGAACGCACGGGTATTCGCCCCTCGCTCGACGTGAACGGCATTTGGGGCGGCTATATCGAGGAGGGGACCAAGACGGTGATCCCGTCGAAGGCTTCGGCCAAAATCTCGATGCGTCTGGTTCCCGGACAGGATTTCAAAAAGATCGCCAAGCTCTTCGAGAAACATTTCAAGGCGATCGCTCCCAAGAGCGTCAAGGTGAAGGTCAAGTTCCTGCACGGCGGTATGCCCTACGTGGCTCCGACCGATATGCCGGCTTACAAAGCGGCGGAAAAGGCCATCGCCGACACGTTCGGCAAGAAACCACTGCCGTTCTATTCGGGCGGCTCGATTCCGATCATCAGCGGATTCGAAAATATCCTGGGAATCAAGTCCCTCCTGATCGGATTCGGCCTGGCGGAGGACGCCATCCATTCGCCCAACGAGAGCTACGGACTCGACCAGTTCTACAAGGGGGTCGAAACGATTCCGCTGTTTTATAAATATTTCGCTGAAAAGTAAACAGGCAATACGATTTCAAAAACGGGACAATATCCGAAGGATATATCCCGTTTTTCGTACATTACAGATACGTTTGTTCAAAAAGATAGGATCTTTGATTTCGTTGTAGATACTTCGCCTCGGCAAAATGCAAATGAAATTTGCTTTTGCGCCCGGCTCATTCGTATCTTTACAAAAAAAGAAGATGGAAAGGTTCGAACGAGTTCAAACAACCCACGCTCGAAGCATACGCGGAGGGCACTTGTGAACTCTACGATGCAAGGAGTAGGAAAACAGAAAGTTAAGTTTGGCTCTCACTCACCTTGCACTATTTTTATAGAAGATAGGATTCGGTTCAGCAATCTTTGCGTGCAAGTTCGCACGATTGCTCTTCCCTTTCACTATCTTTGACATAGTCTTAGATAGGATGCGCCTTGGAAAATTGAGAACAAATTCCCGTTTTCTCCCGGCTTTCACTATCTTTGCAAATCGCAAAAAGAATACATTATGTGTGGAATTGTAGGTTACGTGGGTAAACGGCAGGCTTACCCCATTCTGATAAAAGGACTTCACCGCTTGGAATATCGCGGTTACGACAGCGCAGGACTCGCACTGGTCAATCGGGAAGGAGTTCTGAACGTGTTCAAAAGCAAGGGCAAAGTCGCCGATTTGGAACATTTCGTCGAATCCAAGGATCTGGACGGAACGATCGGCATCGCCCACACCCGTTGGGCGACACACGGCGAACCGAACGACATCAACGCCCATCCCCACTACTCCGATTCGGGCAATATCGCCCTGATCCACAATGGTATCATCGAAAATTACCGGGTGTTGAAAGAGGCGCTGATCGAAAACGGTTACACATTCAAGAGCGACACTGACACGGAGGTACTGGTCAATCTGATCGAATACATCCGTACGTCGAACAACTGCACGTTGCTGGAGGCCGTCCAGCAAGCATTGAAGCAGGTGATCGGCGCATACGCTATCGCCGTAGTGGAGAAGGGCAACCAAGATCAAATCATCGCGGCACGCCGCAGCAGCCCGATGGTCATCGGTATCGGCGACAAGGAGTTTTTCCTGGCATCGGACGCGGCGTCGATCGTGGAATATACGGACAAGATCGTCTATGTCAATGACGGCGAGGTGGTGGTCATGGACCGCAACCACCCGCTGAAGATCGTAACGCTCGACAACCAGGAGAGCAAGATCGACATCAAGAAGTTACAGCTCAGCATCTCCCAACTCGAAAAGGGCGGCTATCCGCACTTCATGCTCAAGGAGATCTTCGAGCAGCCCAAGACCATCGTGGACTGCATCCGGGGCCGGATCAACCCCGAGACGTACGACGTGATCCTGTCGGGCATCATGGACAACCGCGAGCGGTTTCTCAACGCCCGGCGCATCATCTTCGTGGCTTGCGGCACCTCGTGGCACGCATCGCTCATCGGGGAGTACCTGATCGAGGATTTCTGCCGCATTCCGGTCGAAGTAGAATACGCCTCGGAATTCCGTTACCGCAATCCGGTGATTTATCCCGACGACATCGTGATCGCCGTCTCGCAATCGGGCGAGACAGCCGATACGCTGGCCGCCATCGAGTTGGCCAAGCAGAACGGTGCGTTCGTCTATGGTATCTGCAACGTCATCGGCTCGTCGATCGCCCGAGCGACGAACTCCGGCACCTACATCCATGTAGGACCCGAGATCGGCGTGGCTTCGACCAAAGCCTTTACGGGACAGGTGACGGTGCTCACGATGCTGGCGCTGATGATCGCCCGCGTCAAGGGGACCATCGATCAGGAGTGCTCGCGCAAGATCGCCAAGCATCTGCTCGATCTGCCCGCCGTGCTGGAAGAGGTGCTTCGCCTGAACGACCGGATCGCCGACTTCTCGAAGATATTCACCTATGCGCACAACTTCATCTATCTGGGACGCGGGTACAACTATCCCACGGCGCTGGAAGGTGCGCTCAAACTCAAGGAGATCTCCTACATCCACGCGGAGGGTTACCCTGCCGCCGAAATGAAACACGGTCCGATCGCCCTGATCGATGCCGAGATGCCGACCATCGCCATCGCGACGCCGGATCACACCTACGAGAAGACCGCCAGCAACATCGAGGAGATCAAGGCCCGGGGCGGCAAGGTAATCACCGTAATCGCCAAGGGCGACGAGCAGGTACGCAAGAGTTCGGACTATTATATCGAAGTGCCCGTCGTGGCGGAGTGTCTGATGCCGATCGTGGTATCGGTGCCGCTGCAGTTGCTGGCGTATCATATCGCTGTCAATAAAGGGCGCGACGTGGACCAACCCCGTAACCTGGCCAAGTCGGTAACGGTGGAGTAATGACAAGACCTATACAACAAGAATCAGCCGCAACCTAAAGGTTGCGGCTGATTCTATATTGATGATTTCGGAAGGTGCGTTCGCCGATCTATTCCCGACTCTACCCGCAATCTGAACAGCGGCGGAAACTCCATACGGAATATTCTCGACAGCAATCCGTCGCCAAACCATCACCGAGCATACTCATCGGACACATCGCATCATCGTCCAGCCGGCATAAATCGAGGCCGATTCGAACCGTAAGCACACACCTCCGCATCCTTTTTACATGAAATTCGATGCGATGTATTCGGCCAACGTGAAATCCTTGCGGACTTCAGGGGCGCCGATCGTCGTTTCGTCGGTTTCGATCATCAGCGGCTCCTTATCCACGACGAGTTTCGAGAGGAAAGCGTCGATCGCATCCCGGTTGTCGTCCATCGGCGCCGTAGCGATGACGTGCGAGGCATTCTCGACCGAATAGAAATAGTACGGGGAGTTCATCGTGCGGAGCTGCCCGGCGATATATTTCGAGCCGAAGAAACCGACGCCGCTCTCGCGGATCACATTATACGGTACGTTCGCATCCGCATCGCCGTGAAAAAGCATCATCGGCGCGGGCTGCGATGCCCAAACGAGCTCCTCGCCCATTTCGAAGATCGCCCCGGCGAAAGAAACAATACCCGCGTAGCGGAAGCCAGCAGGCAAGTGCTGCACCAATGGCGAAGCGTTGCAGAGGGCGTACTCTCCATGCAGTACGGTGATCGCTCCCGCACTCGACCCGCAGGCCACGATCTGCGAGGAGTCGATACCCCACTCGTCTGCCTTGTCCACGATAAAAGCGGTAGCGTCGTAAAGATCCTCGACAGCCATCGAGATCGTCCGGGCCATACCGAGCATCATATTTTCGGGCGAGAGGTCCCCCGAAGCGACGACCTGCTTCAGACCAAGACGATAGTCGATCGATACCACGTCGTACCCCTGATTAACCATGTAATGAAAGAACGGAAGGTACCGCTCCGCATCGCGCTCCCCGGCGATGAAGCCGCCGCCGAAAACGAAGACCAGACAGGGCCGGGCATCGTTCTGCTCGACCGAAACAGCCGTATAGCGATCCAGAAAGAGGCTGTCCGTACCCTTTACGGCATAGAGATCCGTATATTTGGCAATCCGGGGCGCCTGCTCCGTACAAGCAGTAACGAACAGCATCGAAACCAACAAGAGGTAAATTGCTTTTTTCATATTTTCTAAAATTAAACGTAGTCATATCCTTCGGTGCACCTGTCGGGAATGTAACGATCCAAGTTCCCTCCGAAAAGAGGATTCGGGTGAGAGTCTGCCTTACGGACAAGGCCATGAACCGCAGATAAGCACGTCTTCGGTTCGATACTGCGACCGTCGGATAAAGTAATAATTATCAAATCATTTCGTCGTATGCGAACTGCACAGCACGGTTCAGAATATCCGAAAAATGTTTCGTCTTGCGGAATTCGTGCAGCGTGTTCTTCAATAACTCCTTGTCCAACATAAACTCCGGCGCGAGGCGTTCGGTGATATAGACATCCTTGAGTTTCAGCCATTCGTCGTACGGACTGCCGGGGGCATAGCCTTTCGGCAGACGCTTGAGTTTGTTCGACTCGTCGAGGACGAATCCTTTCGCCTCACGGATGGCTGCTTCAATTTCCGCGCCATTGTCCAGGATCTCGTCCCGCACGCTGCGCAACACCTCCGGCAGCGGACAGTAAAGCCCCGTAGTGAGCTGATGCCCGTGCGACCAGGAGCGTTCGTCCCACACCGGTTCGACGTGGAAATAGTAGCCCGAATAACCGCCTTTCTTGCCACGGGGAGCAACGAAAGCCCCCATGTGGGTCTTGTACGGTGTCTTGTCGGGGCTGAAGCGGGTGTCGCGGTAGATGCGCCACGTGCAGTCCTTGACCGTAAGTCCGCGCACGGACGGATCGAAAGCGGCGATGCCGTCGATCAGCTTCGCCGTAAACACCTCGAAACAGGACAAGGCCCGTTTGTACATCTCCTTGTGAGAGTCAAACCAGGCCTTGTCGTTGTTTTCGTGCAGGAGCGTGAGAAATTCTACTACCTGCTTCATATTATGCTACCATGCGAAGAGCGGATAGTTAGCCATCATAGCGTTGACCTCCTTGCGAACGGCGGCGATGTTCGCCTCGTTCTCGGGATCGCTCAATACACGGTCGATCAGCGCTACGATCTCCTCCATCTTGTCCTCCTTCAGACCACGCGTGGTGATAGCCGGAGTACCGAAACGCAGACCCGAAGTCTGGAACGGCGAACGACTGTCGAACGGCACCATGTTCTTGTTGGTGGTGATGTCGGCGGCAACCAGGCACTTCTCGGCCAGCTTACCGGTCAGTTCGGGGAACTTCGTGCGAAGATCGACGAGCATCAGGTGGTTGTCCGTACCCTCGGAAACGATCTTGTAACCGCGCTTGGTGAAGGCCTCGGCCATCGCCTTGGCGTTCTTCTGCACCTGCTTCTGGTACTCCTTGTAGCTGGGATCCAGCGCTTCGCCGAAAGCGACTGCCTTGGCTGCGATCACGTGCTCCAGCGGACCGCCCTGGATACCGGGGAATACGGCCGAATTGAGGATCTGCGACATCATCTTGGTCACGCCCTTCGGAGTCTTGAGTCCCCAGGGATTCTCGAAATCTTTGCCCATCAGGATAATACCGCCACGGGGACCGCGCAGGGTCTTATGGGTGGTAGAAGTCACGATGTGAGCATACTTAACCGGATTCTCGAGCAGACCGGCAGCGATCAGACCGGCCGTGTGAGCCATGTCGATCAGCAGGATGGCGCCTACTTTGTCCGCGATCTCGCGCATACGCTTGTAGTCCCACTCACGCGAATAAGCCGAAGCACCGCCGACGATAAGCTTGGGTTTGTGCTCCAGAGCCTTGCGCTCCATATCGTCGTAATCCACGCGCTCGGTCTTCGGATCGAGCTGGTAACCGATGGCTTTGAAATAGGTACCCGACATATTCACCGGCGAACCGTGCGAAAGGTGGCCGCCGTGCGCCAGATCGAGGCCCATGAACGTATCGCCGGGTTTCAGCACGGCGAAGAAAACGGCCATGTTGGCCTGTGCGCCGGAGTGGGGCTGTACGTTGGCGTACTCGGCGCCGTACAGTTTGCAAACACGTTCGATGGCAAGGTTCTCGACCTTATCCACCACCTGACAACCGCCGTAGTAACGTGCGGCAGGATAACCCTCCGCATACTTGTTGGTCAGTACGGAGCCCATGGCCTCCATCACCTCGTCGCTGACAAAATTTTCAGACGCGATCAACTCGATGCCGTGCATCTGACGGTTCCGTTCCTCAGAAATGAGGTCGAATACTTGAGAATCTCTCTTCATGATCGATATATGGTTTATTAAGAGTTTTTTTCGGATTCCAAAGGTAGTAACATTTTACGAAACTACAAAAACTAAATATTTCTAAATATTTTTGCTATATTTGGCGACAGAAAAATACAACGCATCCGACAAACGGAACATTTTTCATCGGAACGGGCACCTCTGCGATACGGGCAGCCGACGCGGGCCGGATTTCCGACAGAAAGATCGAATATTACGGATAAAACGAAAAATTTAACCATCAAAAAACATTTCAGCAAGATGAAATTACTCGAAGGAAAAGTGGCCGTCGTAACCGGCGCAGCCAGGGGCATCGGCAAAGCGATCGCCATTCAGTTTGCAAAAGAGGGAGCCAACGTCGCGTTCACCGATCTGGCGATCGACGAAAACGGCAAGAAGACGGAGGAGGAGCTGAACGCCCTGGGCGTAAAAGCCAAAGGATACGCCTCGAACGCCGCCAACTTTGAAGATACGCACAAAGTGATCGATCAGATCATGCAGGATTTCGGCCGCATCGACATTCTGGTCAATAATGCAGGCATCACCAAAGACGGCCTGATGATGCGCATGAGCGAAGCGCAGTGGGACGCCGTGCTGAACGTCAATCTGAAATCGGCTTTCAACTTCATTCACGCCGTTACGCCGATCATGGCGCGCCAGCGCAGCGGTTCGATTATCAATATGTCGTCCGTGGTGGGTGTCAGCGGCAATGCCGGACAGTGCAACTATTCGGCTTCGAAAGCCGGTATGATCGGACTTGCGAAGTCCATCGCTAAAGAGATGGGACCGCGCGGCATCCGTGCCAACGCCATTGCTCCCGGCTTCATCATTACCGAAATGACCAACGCCCTGCCCGAAGAGGTAAAACAGGGCTGGTACCAGCAAATTCCGCTGCGTCGCGGCGGTACACCCGAGGATGTGGCGAAGGTGGCTCTGTTCCTTGCCTCCGACCTCTCCTCTTACGTGAGCGGACAGGTAATTCATTGCTGTGGAGCGATGAACTGTTAATCTCTCTGCGATTTCATACAAGAGAGGAAGGTTGACGAGAGTCGGCTTTCCTCCTTTTTTCTAAAAAACATACACTTATGAAGTTGAAAAATCTACTTTTCGTTTTTTGTCTGGCACTGCTCGCCGGTTGTCAGAAAGATCCCGACACAGAAAGTACTCCGGTACGGGATACCGATAAGGTCGAAGGAGTGATCCGCATGAAGCTCGACCGGGAAACGGCCGAAGCGCTGAACGTAATCCGCACCCGCAGCGGCAGGGTACTGACGGGCAACATCTCTTTCGATGAACTTTGCAATCGGTACGAGGTGACCGGTATGGAGCGGTTGTTCGCCGACAACGGCTGCGCCGAGCGAACACGTAAGGCAGGACTCGACCTGTGGTATGTCATTCGTTTCAAAGGTTCCGCCGAGCAGATCGCCGAAGACTTCGGGGAGATTGCCGGCGTGAATCATGTCGAAATTCCGCGCAAAATCACCAAAGTCGGTGATGTGGGCCGAAAGAGCGCGACTCCATGGCGAAAACTGATGGCCCTGCCGAAGGCCGTTCCGGCGAACTACCCTTTCAACGATCCGCTCTTCGCAGAGCAATGGCCGCTTTACAACGACGGATCGGTTTCTGAGGAAGCCGTCGCCGGTGCAGACATAAACGTGATTCCTGCATGGAAGAAGACGGCGGGCCGCAGCGATGTAATCGTCGCCGTATTGGATGAGGGCGTGGAATACACCCACCCCGACCTGGCGGCCAATATGTGGAGCGGGATCGGTAAGAATTTTTGCAGCGGATACAACGAAGACATCACCTGGGGCCAAGGACACGGAACGCACGTAGCCGGTACGATTGCTGCAGTAAACAACAACGATGTCGGAATCTCCGGCATGGCAGGCGGAACCGGAAGCGGCGACGGTGTGAAGATCATGACCTGCCAGATCTTCCACCCGACGGACGGACGTTACGATGCCAGCTCGAACGCGACGGCCGACGCCATCAAATATGCGGCAGACAACGGCGCTGTAATTTGTCAGAACAGTTGGGGATACGCGGCCGGCTCCATGTCTCTGGACCAGTGGATCAACCAGGATCGGGCGGTCAAGGAGGCGATCGACTACTTTATTCAATATGCGGGCATGTCGCCCGACGGACAGACGCAGACCGGCCCTATGGCGGGTGGCGTCGTGATATTCGCGGCAGGTAATGAAAACAGCGGACAGCCCGGATATCCGGCCGCTTACGAGCCTTGCATCAGTGTGGCCGCCGTCTCCTGCACTTATGAAGCCGCTTGGTACACCAACTATGGTCCGACCGTCGATATATGTGCGCCGGGCGGAGGAGACGCAGCCGATTTTTCCAGGCCTATCCATTATAACGAAGGTTATAACCTGAGCACGCTTCCGACCGACCTGCAAAACGGGATGACTTTCGTCTATACAAATTTCAGAGGAGAGGTGGAGACCCACACGATCGACTACGTCTCGGAGACTCTCGGGTATGGCTACATGCAGGGGACCTCGATGGCCTGCCCCCACGTATCGGGTGTTGCGGCCCTGATCGTTTCGCAATTCGGGGCACCAGGATTCACGAACGAACAGCTCAAAGAGAAGCTTTTCTCGACAGCACGCGACATCGACAGCTATCAGGGACCAATATACAATGGTCGGGGTACCTATGCCGGAAAAATCGGCAAGCTCGTCGATGCGGGTGCAGCCCTGGATTCGGGCGAGGTGCCGCCCGTTTCCGACCAGCCGACGATCACGCCAGCCACAGGACAGAACGACACCTTCACGCTCGGCGCCTCCGAACGGAAAACGCTGCAATATACGCTGGCCGGCTACACGGAATGGCGTCTGGACGACCCCTCGGGCAAGATCGCGAAGTCGATCGACGGTAACGTAGTCACGCTGACTATCGACGCATCACAATACGCAGCAGGAAGCTATACGGCAGAATTGCTGGCTGTGAACGGAACAAAGACAGCAAAACGCACCATCGCCTATACCGTTAGCGAGGGCGACAATCCGACCGGTATTTCAATGGACTTTTACCCCAACCCATGTACCGACGTACTGAACATACTGCCGAACTACTCGGGAGAAAGCACGATCCGTATCCGTAACTCAATGGGAACGGAGGTAATGAACATAACACTTGGACTTATCAACGAGGAACCTGTCAAACTCGACGTATCGGGACTCGCTTCGGGAACCTATCTGGTACAAGTAACCTACAACGGCATTCAAATTACCCGCACCATAGTCAAACGCTAAAAACAGACGTTACAAATTATGAAAAAGATCTTCATTCTCGCAATAATCCTCCTGTCGGGCACAGCGGCGGCATCGGCTCAGGAGTTCCTGACGATCAACCCCGATGTCCGCACAGCGGGTATGGCCAACGCTTCGGTAGCGACTACCGGCGGAGCTTACTCCGTATTCCAGAACGCGGCCTCGTCGCTCTTCAGCCACAACCTGTTCGAGGTGGGATTCTCCTACTCGCCCTGGATGCGCGACGTGAAAAAGGGCTACGACCTGATGGCCTTCGGCGGATTCTACTCCTTCAACCACAAACATTCGATCTCGTTCGGCACCCGTTTTTACCGGGAGCCGAAGCTCAATCCGGACGACGAGGAGTACCCTTTCATTCCCAAAGACGAGAATAATAACCCAATCGTCGGCATCGAAGCGTTCCGGCCGCTCAGCGTTTCGGCGGATCTGGCCTACAGCTATCGGATCGGCCGCTATCTGGGTCTGTCGGTGACGGCCCGCTACATCCGCTCCTCGTACGGAGAACTGTTCACGAACAACGCCCTCGGGTTCGATGTCGCGGCATACGCGCGGATTCCGCTTAACCGGATGCTCGAAGGCGCCTGGGTGAGTGCGGGTGCGAAAATCTCCGACTTCGGCTTCACGTTCGACGATTCGAATTACGACCTGCCCACCAAATTCAGTGTCGGCGGTTCGCTCTTCGCCCCGATCCGGGATTCCCATTCGCTCGAAGCTTCGGTCGATCTGGGCTACCGCTACTCTTCCTCGGAGAACAAGTCCTTCGGGATGGGCATCGGCGTGGAGTATGTGCTGATGCAGATGATCGCTGTCCGCGGCGGCTACCACGTCGCCGACAGCCACGGATACGACTACGGTACAATCGGTGCGGGACTGCGGTTCATGCATCTGGAGCTCGATTTCTCCTACCTGTTCGCCGCCAAGAAGTGCCCTTGGCGCAACACCTACCAGGTGGGAGTTGGACTTTACTTCTGATTCGGACGTTCGACGGACCAAATATTCCGGATCGCACCGGCATACAGACTCGATTCGACGAAAAAGAGTGCATTTTTCAATGCACTCTTTTTCGTTCTCTGCGATTTCGAGCTACCTCTTCTCCAACTCGTCGAGCAGCGTGCGGCAGCCGTCCTCGAGCATATCGAGCACCAGCTCGAACCCTTCATGCCCTTCGTAGTAGGGGTCTGGCACATGGGTCCAGTTCGGATGTTCCCGGAAAAATTCGGACATCCTGTAAATACGGTTTCCCGCTTCACGGGAAGGGGCCAGACGATAAAGATTGTGGTAATTGGTGTCGTCCATCGCCACGATGCGATCGAACTCCTCGAAATCCCGCAACCGCACCTGCCGGGCCCGGTGCGTCAGCAGATACCCCCGGGCATAGGCCGCATTCCGCATGCGGGAATCGGGTTGTTCGCCGGTGTGTCCGGCATAGGTTCCGGCGGAATCCGCCTCCAACATCTCTCCCAGTCCCCGTTTTTCGACCATTTGCCGGAAGATGCCTTCGGCCGCCGGAGAGCGGCAGATATTTCCGAGGCAAACGAACAGTATCTTATACTTATCACTCATAATCAACAAATTATAATCACAAAAAATCAGCTCACAGGCATTTTACAATTGATACGCTCAACAATTGTGCAAAGATACGATTAAGCCGAGCGCAAAAACAAATTTTATTTGCATTTTGCCGAGGCGAAGTATTTACATGCATAACCGAAATACGAAAAGCCTGCGATTTGTTCGCAGGCTTTTACCTATTGTATCTATCGAGCGCTACGCTTACTTCAAATACTCCCGATAAAATGCTGCTATTTCGTCGAACGGGATTATCTCCATCTTGTCGTAAAGGTCGGTATGATTGGCACCGGGTACGATGAGCAATCGTTTGTTGTCGCCTTGCAATTTCTTGAAAGCGTCCTCGCCCATATAGCGAGAATGAGCCTTCTCACCGTGTACCACCATCACTGCACTGCGAATCTCTGCGGCATAGGCAAGGATAGGTGCATTCAAAAAAGCGAGGTTGGAGGTCGCATTCCACCCCTGCGTGGAATTGAGCGAACGGGCGTGATAACCTCGGGAAGTTTTGTAATAAGCATGATAATCGCGTACAAACTGCGGCGCATCGGCCGGAACCGGATCGACCACCCCTCCTGCACGGACATACGAACCGTTCCGATAATCTTCGGTGCGCTGGGCATTGAGCCGGCGGCGCATCTCATAACGTGCGTCGGCGTTGTCCGCCTGGTCGAAATATCCGTTGGCCGTACAACGGCTGATATCGTACATAGTAGATGCGACGGTAACCTTGATGCGCGTGTCGTTAGCGGCAGCGTTGATGGCAAAACCACCCCAGCCGCATATACCGAGGATCCCGATACGTTCCGGATCCACACGGTCTTCGTTGGCGAGAAAATCGACCGCTGCGCTGAAATCTTCCGTATTGATGTCGGGCGAAGCCACGTTGCGGGGCACACCGCCGCTCTCCCCCGTGAACGACGGATCGAAAGCGATGGTAAGGAAACCGCGTTCGGCAAGCGCCTGTGCATAAAGCCCCGACGATTGTTCCTTCACGGCTCCGAACGGTCCACTTACGGCGACGGCCGACAACTTGCCGACAACCTCTTTTGGGACATACATATCGGCGGCGAGCGTTACACCGAAGCGATTTACGAAAACCACCTTGCTATGCTCGACCTTGTCGCTCTTCGGGAACGTCTTATCCCACTCCTGTACCAGTTCCAACTTTTTCATATCCATATTCGTTTTTTGGTTTGTCTGTGCAACGGCGGAAAGACCGACAAACGCCAATGCCGCCGCAATTATTCCGATTTTCATAAAACTTAATTTTATTCCGTTTTTATACTTCTCACGATACGAGCCGGATTGCCGGCCACGATTACCCCGGCAGGCACGTCCTTGGTTACGATGGCTCCGGCTCCCACGACGGCATGCTCGCCGATCGTCACGCCGGGCAATATGACAGCTCCCGCACCTATCCAGACACCGTGCCCGACGACAATGGGTTTGGCATATACGTTACGCCGAACGGCCGGTTGCTCCGGGTGGTTTTCAGTAACGAGCAGCACTCCCGGCCCTATGAACACACCGTCTTCCAGTGTAATACCGCCCCGGTCGAGGAAGGTACAACCGAAATTTATGAACACACCCCTGCCGACACGGGTAAACTTACCGAAGTTGGTATAGAACGGCGGAAACATACGTACCGATTCGTCCAATGGCTGTCCCCAAATACGGCCGAGCAGATCCCTTATCTCTTCCGGTGTATGGTAACCGCTATTGAGTTGAGCCACCAACTTCATCGTCTTCTCGAATTCTGCATAGAGCGACGGATATTCAGGGTCGGTATCGAAAATCAATTCCCCCGCCCTCATTCTTTCCAATATATTCATACGATTCATATTTTTTACAAGGCAAAGTTACACAGGCCCCACTTGCCGGTCAGTATATGAATTACGGAATCTATAACCCGAATTACGGATTTCCCGACTCTCTGTCGTTCGGAATGAAAAGACTCTTTGCGGCTCGACCACACCCCTGTTATGGATCGTATTTATCCCTCGATCCGCAAACATCGAAAACCCGCGATATTCGACTCGCTGTCCCACTCGGGATTTTTCTCCTCAAAAACACCGAAAAATCATCCGATCAGGCAGAATTACCTGCGCTGAACACACAAAATGATTTTTTGGAATACGAATTGCTTGTATTTTTTCAATCGGAATTAGTTATACATATGGAAAATAAACTGCAAACCTGGTTCAAAAGCCACGAAGGAGCCGATTGGGCGATTCTCTATCTGCGTCTGTTCATCGGTACGATCATTCTCCTGCATAACGTAGGCAAAATGCAGGCCTACAATGAAATTATCAACTATTACCCGTCGTGGGGAATATTCGGCAGCGCTTTCATTTTCGTTGCGATCGCCACGATCGAAGTGTTGTGCGCCATTTCGCTCATGCTGGGCTACAAAGTCCGCCTGTCCGCCGCGATCATGGCCGCCAGTCTGCTCATCTCGCTGTTATTCCTCTTCCCCGGCAAAGGATTCGGAACCTCCGAACTGCTGTTCGTCTATCTGGGAATCCAGGTAGCCCTGGTAATTTCGGGCGGCGGAGTCTATTCGCTCGACGCCCTGGCTTCGGCCAAAAGAGCGAAGTCTCAACGAACCCGCAACTCTTCCCGACGAATAGAAGATTCAACAAAAAAATAATTTCGTATCTTTGCGAAGAACAATCTCCTAAAATGTAATAAGTATGAAACTGAAACTATGGCTTCTTTTACTGCCGTTGCTTGGTATGTCGGTTGCCGTATCCGCACAGTCGTCTCTTCCCCGCAAGGTATCCGACGTTACGTTACTCGATCTGAACGGCGACCCTACGCAGCTCCCTTACTGGGGTGAGAAAAACCTGATGATCTTCTATATCGACCCCGACCACCACAAACAGAACGAGGATTTCACAACGGATATGGAGGAAAATCACCGGGTGGAAGGCGAAAACCTGTTCGGTTTCGGGGTAATGAACCTGAAAGACGCTCCGATGATTCCCAACGGTATGGCTCGCAACATGGCTCGCAAACGCACAGCCTCCAACGGCGCTACGGTACTGGCCGATCAAAACAATACCCTGCGCGATGCCTGGCAATTGGGCGACTGCAACAATATGTTCGTCCTGCTGCTGGTCAGCAAGGAGGGCGACCTGGTGTTTATGCGCAAGGGTCCTCTCTCCGATGCCGATAAAAAAGAGTTTTATCAAGTCGTACAGAAGTACAGATAAGACTTCTCCATGTCGAAATTCCTGACGGTCTTTTGCGGATTGCTACTCTTCGCATCGTCTCTGTATGCACAAGATAATAAGGTGTATATCGGAGAAAACGATACGATTCGGTATAGTTACACCCCGTTGCAGACGGATTCGATCCCTGCATCACAGCCGTCGGACACCCTGGCCGCCGCCCCGAAGAAAAAATCGTTCTGGCGGCGGCTTATCGATTACTTCGGAGAGTCGAGCACGGACAAAACTTTCGAAAAAAAGATCGACTTCACCTTCATCGGAGGGCCGAGTTATTCGAAAGACACTCAATTCAGCCTCGCGGTTATGGCTGCAGGTCTTTACCGCCTTGACCGCACGGATTCACTGACACCGCCGTCGGACATCACGGCATTCATCACGGGCGGTACGACAGGATTCTACATGGTGGGAATCAACGGTAACAACATATTCAGCCACAATCGCCACCGAATTTCGTACAAGCTCTCCTTCTACTCGCAGCCGACCGACTACTGGGGTATCGGCTATTCGGCCGGAGCGAATAATCCCAAAGGGTCGTACGTCGAAAAACGCTACGATGTGGACGTAAGATACCTCTATCAGGTCGTACCCAATATGTTCATCGGCGCCTCTGTCAATTTCCGCAACAGCCGGGGCATCAAGTTCACCCGGCCGGAATATATCGAGGGCCAAAACCCGGAGAACACGACTACGGGCATCGGTGCGATCGTGGAGTACGATACAAGGGATTTCATTCCAAATCCCTACAAGGGACTTTATTTAAGTCTGAAGGGAACCTGGCGGCCGGATTTTCTCGGGTCGAACGCCAAATCGCTCTGGCAGGCGATATTCACGGCGAACAGTTATCATCGGGTATGGAAAGGCGGTATCGTAGCCACCGAGCTGTACGGCGAATTCAATGCCTCGGGCACACCCTGGCTGATGAAAGCCCGCCTGGGTGGTTCGAAGCGTATGCGCGGCTACTACGAAGGACAATACAACGACAACGATATGATTACCCTCCAGGTCGAACTCCGGCAGAATATCTGGCGACGTATCGGCTGTGTCGTATGGGGCGGTGCGGGTAACGTATTTCCCTCGTTCGAAAAGTTCAAATGGGGGTACACCCTCCCCAACTACGGCATAGGCCTGCGGTGGGAATTCAAAAAACGGATCAATATCCGAGTAGATTACGGATTCGGCAAGCACACGAGCGGATTCCTGTTCAATATCAACGAAGCGTTCTGAAAGATATGGCAGTTCACGAAAAAAAAGAGAGTTTCAAGGAGCATAACGACAGAGGGTCCATCCTGCTGGCGTTCTACTTCGTTCTCACGCTGCTTATCCCCAACCTCGTATTACTATATACGGAGCCGTACTCCATCTGGTCGGCCGAAGCATCGCTCTTTATCCCGATGGGTTTCTACCTGATGTGGAGCGCCGTGCTGAAACGCTCCGGCATCATGATCTGGCTGGCCTTTCCGCTCGTCGTCCTCGCCGCCTTCCAAATCGTACTGCTCTACCTGTTCGGCAATTCGATCATCGCAACGGATATGTTCACCAACCTGCTGACGACCAATCCGGAAGAGGCTGGCGAGCTGCTCTCAAACATCTATCCATCGATCATCATCGTCTGCGCCATCTATCTGCCGCTACTCTGGTTCGCCTCACGCGACATCGGACAAAGGCACTGTCTTTCGAAAACGGCCCGCAAGAATATCGCCCTGATCGGACTCTCGTCCTTCATTCTCGGAGGGTTGTTCCTGGCCCCGGCCTATAAAGTGAGCGAAGACAAGCGGGTATTGAAAACCGACATTTTTCCGGTCAATGTTTTCTATAATATCGGTCTTTGCGGTTCGGAGTTCCGCAAAATGTACCGTTTCGAACACACCTCGGAGGATTTCACATACCATGCACGGCGCACGGCCGAGGCTTCCAAACGCGAGATTTACGTCTATGTAATCGGAGAAGCATCCCGGGCCGCCAACTGGCAACTGTACGGTTACCACAGGGAAACGAATCCCTGTCTGACCCACACAGAGGGTCTGGTCGTATTCCGGAATACAGTCACACAGAGCAATACCACGCACAAAAGCGTGCCCTTGATTCTTTCGTCGGTAAAAACCGATCAACACGAAGAACTATACCGTCGCAAGGGGCTTCCGGCACTCTTCAAGGAGGCTGGGTTCAAAACCTGGTTTCTTTCCAACCAGCGCCCCCAGGGAGCCATGATCGACAAGTTGGCCAAGGATGCAGACAGCCTGGTGTACCTTCCGGAGCCACGTTACGATATGCAACTGCTGGAAGCGATGAAACAGGTTATCGCCGAAGATCCGGAACACGACCTGCTCATCATTCTGCACTGTTACGGCTCTCATTTCACCTATCACCAACGATACCCCCGTGAATTCGCCCGCTTCCTGCCGGACGATAACGTGGCCATCAACCGAAAGAACGTCGAGAAACTCGTCAATGCCTACGACAATTCGATCTACTATACAGACCACTTCCTCTCGCAGACGATCGAATATCTCCGCTCGCTCGAAAACGACTGTTCGGCGCTGCTCTACTGTGCCGATCACGGCGAAGATATTCTCGACGACGAACGGGAGCGCTTCTTGCACGCCTCCCCTACGACCACTTTTTATCAGCTCTATGTCGCCAATCTGGGATGGTTCTCGCCGGAATATCGACGGGAATTCCCGGAAAAAGTCGAAGCGGCCCGCAACAACGAATCCGCACCGGCCACAACCCACTCCATGTTTCAAAGCATGGCCGATATCGCTTCGATCGAAGGCGACTTCATCGATCCGGCCTACTCGTTGGTCAGTCCGACATTCGACTACCGGGCACCGCGCCGCTATCTGAACGATCACAACCTGGCCGTTCCTTTCCCGAAAACCGGTCTGTCGGATGAAGACCTCGAAAATTTCCGCCGGCACGGTATCGATTTAAGCTACTAAAAAACAGGCCAATCTTTTCGATATTCCGGAGATTCCTCTGTATCGCATACCGAATTTTCTGCCGGTTACGGTCTGCTCCTGTTCGAACAGTGAAGAATTATATAAATTATATGTTGTTATGGGAATGCAGCACGCCAAATTTCCTCAAACAGGGGGGGGGTAGCATTACAAACACGGTCACAGGCCGAATAATCGGATAGTACATCGAAAGATATAATTGCCAAGTTGTACACCCATAACAAAGGGCCGCATGTATCCCATGCGACCCTTCATTTTCAAAAAAGTAATAAACTTATTTCGAAGCTTCGACGGAAACCTTCCGGAACTCCTTCATCAGCTTGCTCAATTCCAGAGCGGCCTTGCGTGCGCGGGTTCCGGCTGCCTTGTTTCCTTTTTCTACCTGAGCGTTGGCATTACTTACGAATACTTCGTATTCGGCATTGATTTTTTCAACTAAATTTTTCATAATACGTATAATAATTTGGATGTATGTCGCAAAGATATAAAAAAATTTCAATTTCCAATTTTTTCGCCCCCAAAAAGCAACGCAACCATAAAATAGCCTGAAAAACCGTACTGAGCCGGATTATCCCCATATATGGGGATGTCCGTTCCTGAAATATTTCCCTATCTTTGCCCCGTAATTTCAGCAAAAGAACATGCGTTTATCGGATTTGAAAACAGGCCAGTCGGCCACGATTCTCAAAGTACTCGGACATGGCGGATTCCGCCGCCGAATTATGGAAATGGGGTTCGTACGCGGCAAAAAAGTCGAAGTGGTTCTCAATGCCCCGCTGCGCGACCCGATCGTTTACAAAATCATGGACTACGAGGTTTCGCTGCGCCGCAGCGAAGCTCACATGGTCGTAGTTATCACCAACGAAGAGGCCGAAGGCCTGATAAGCGAAGAATATAACGGAACACGCGAAGGCGACCAGCTCCATGAGGTCATCGCCCAAAGCTCAAAGCGGATCAACGTCGCACTGGTGGGCAACCCGAACAGCGGCAAGACCTCGCTGTTCAACGCTATTTCGGGCGGTCACGAACACGTCGGCAACTACAGCGGCGTCACGGTGGACGCCAAACGGGGACACTGCACCTACAGAGGCTATCGTTTCGAAATCACCGACCTGCCGGGCACCTACGCACTCACGGCTTACTCGCCCGAGGAACTTTACGTACGCCGCCATTTGGCCGAACATACGCCGGACGTAATTATCAATGCCGTCGTAGCTTCGAACCTGGAACGCAACCTCTACCTCACTACCGAACTCATCGACCTGAATCCCCGAGTGGTTGTAGCGCTCAATATGTACGACGAGCTGGAAGCGAGCGGCGCCGAACTCGACTACGACAGTCTGGGACGAATGCTGGGTGTGCCGATGGTGCCGGTCGTCGCCCGTCATGGACGGGGTATCGAAGCCCTGCTGGACACGGTGATCGCCGTCTATGAGAACGAGGACGACCGTGTGCGTCACATTCATATCAACCAGGGACCGGTTATCGAGGAGAGCCTGCGGACAATCACGGGAGCATTGAAGGAATCCAGAGAATTGCCCCCGCAATTCCCGCCGCGTTATATCGCAATGAAACTACTTGAGGAAGATAGTTATATAAAGGATCAACTGAAGCATCACCCGAAATACCCCGAATGGGAGGAAGCGAGCAAACGGGAAGCGCAGCGGATCAAGAACCTGCTGGATGAAGACATCGAAACGGCCTTTGCCGATCAGAAATACGGATTCATCTCCGGAGCTCTGCGGGAAACCTACACCCCGGGAAAGAAGGAACAGACACAAGTGACGAAAATCATCGACGCTTTCGTGACCCACAAGCTCTGGGGCTTTCCGATCTTTTTCTTCCTGATGTGGCTGATGTTTTACTGCACGTTCAACTTGGGAGCCTATCCCCAGGAGAGGATCGAGCAACTGGTGGGACTGATCGGTCAGGGCGTGGATGCCTGGATGCCGGACGGAGCGTTGAAAGACCTGCTCGTGGACGGCGTAATCGGCGGCGTGGGAAGCGTCATCGTCTTCCTGCCGAATATCATGATCCTATACCTGTTCATCGCTTTCATGGAGGATTCGGGCTACCTGGCTCGCGCAGCCTTCATCATGGACCGGATCATGCACCGCATAGGGCTGCACGGCAAGTCGTTCATTCCACTCATCATGGGTTTCGGCTGCAACGTACCGGCCATCATGGCCACGCGCACGATCGAAAGCCGCAGCAGCCGGCTCATCACCGTACTGCTCGTCCCCTTCATGTCGTGCAGCGCCCGCATTCCCATCTATATCCTGCTGATCGGCACATTCTTCGCTGCCTATGCCAGCTGGGTGATGCTCGGACTGTATCTGCTGGGAATCGTCGTGGCTGTCATCACGGCCCGGCTGATGCGCCGTTATCTGTTCAAGAAGGACGAAACGCCGTTCGTCATGGAGCTGCCGCCCTATCGGGTCCCGACAATGCGGGCTACGCTGTCGCACATGTGGGATCGCTGCGCGCAATACTTGCGCAAGATGGGCGGGCTGATTCTAATCGCTTCGGTGGCGGTCTGGTTCTTGAGTTATTATCCGACGCCGGACGCAGCCGCCCCGGCAGAAACTATGGAGGAACATTATGAAAACTCCTACCTGGGACAGGTCGGCCAGGCATGTTCGCCCGTATTCGAACCGCTCGGCCTGAACTGGAAAGCCAGCATCGCCATTCTCACGGGCCTGCCGGCCAAAGAGATCGTCGTCAGCACGCTCGGCGTGCTCTATTCGGAACAGGGCGACGCCCCGGAAGCCGAACTCGACTCTCCGACCCTCTCCCAGCGGCTGGTCGCAAGCGGGGATTTCACCCCGGCATCGGCCCTCGCCTTTCTGGTCTTCATCCTGCTTTACCTGCCATGTATCGCCACGATCGTAGCGATCGCCGCAGAGATCGGCTGGCGCTGGGCCTGTATTTCGGTACTCTACAATACGGCTTTGGCATGGATAATGGCTTATCTGACGTATCACCTTTTCTCCTGGTTATAATATGACGGACTGGCAAAATATCGCTGTAATAGGGATCGGCATCCTCGTCCTCGGATTCAGCGTCCGCTGGATTGTACGGATTGTCCGACATCGAGAGGATGTCGGATGTTCGTGTTGCTCGAAAACCGAATGTCCGCATTGCAAGTCCCGGCACCCGAACAAGGGGTGTTGTTCCTAAAAACAGCGCTGTAATCTTTCTTCCGATTACAGCGCTGTTTTATTCCCCCAAAAAAATCAAAATCGCATCTATACTGGCAAGTAAATACCTTTCAATGTATCCCTTATCCGACGGCCGTTTATTTACACCTTGCGACCTCGTTTATAATTTGGCCTCTTTCCTAAACCCTCTCTGAAGAGAGTGGAGTTGCCTGCTCCCAAAAACATTAAATTATATAACGACTGCTCGCAGATTCCAGCAGGAACCCTCGGTCCTGCGGGTCGTTATCCGATGCCAAATTCCACCCGAACCCTCTCTTGGGCCGATTTTCGACTTTTCCTCGAAGCATATCGGTCAATTCCGGGGCAACTCAGGTCAGGGTATTGAAATATACGATTAGCTATTTTCCCCTAAATAATTTGGAATTTTGTTATTTTTCATTTAATTTAGAGATAGCAAAATGCGGAAAATAGAGCTGAAAATATCGAAATTAACCCTCCCATCAAAAAACTGGCCCGATTTTCCGATGCAGGATTACAACCCTTCTGCAATATTTGCAACAACTCCCGCAGTCGTGCTGCGGGAGTTGGTATTGTTACATAAGCCCCGACCGGGGCCGCGTCGTAGAGTTCTACAACGCGAACAGAATGAATATCTGAGCTGTAAGTACCCGCAGGAACATCACGACGGGATAAACCGTCGAATAGCTCAAGGCCGGCATATCGTTGCCTGCCGTGCCATTGGCATAAGCCAGTGCCGGAGGATCGGTCATACTACCGGCCATAAGTCCCATGAGCGTATAATAATTCATCTTCAGCCGGGCGCGGGCGAAAATACCGACCAGCAACAACGGGATCACCGTAATCAGCGCACCGTATCCGATCCAGCGGTAACCGCCGCCAACGATCGCATCGATGAACCCGTCGCCGGCTCCCAGACCGACTGCCGCCAGGAAGAGCGCAATGCCCACTTCGCGCAACATCAAGTTGGCACTCATGGTAGTATAGGTCACCAAATGGAACCGGGGACCGAAGCGGCCGAGCAACAGCGCCACGATCAACGGACCACCTGCCAAACCCAGCTTAACGGGCTGCGGCACGTTCAACAACGGAATGGAACCCAACAGAACACCGAGCGCGATACCGACGAAGATCGTCACCAGATTCGGCTCACGGAGTTTTTTGAGCGAATTACCCAATACGGCGGCGACCTTCTCGATCGCATTCTCCGGCCCCACGACCATCACGCGATCGCCGATCTGAAGCTGCATTCCCTGATAGGGAATCAGATCGACTCCGGCACGATTGACACGCGTAATGTTGATGCCGTAGCGGGTTCTCAAGCGAAGATCGGCGAAAGTCTTGCCGTTGATCTCCGGCTTGGTAATCAGAATACGACGCGAAACCAGCTTCGAATCCGGCGTATCCCACTCCTTCTCCCCCATTTCGATCCGATTACCGATGAAAGCCGTCACCGCTTCGCAATCTTCGGATGCACAGACGACCAATACCTTATCCCCGAGCGAAATAATACTGTTGCTGTCCGCCAATACGATCGTACCGTCGGGATGAGCGATCCGGGAAATAACGAATTTCCGATTGATCAACTCATTGACATAGGAGATGTCGTGTCCGCTCAACATCTTGTTCGTACACTCGATCGAAACGATTTCGGCCATCTTGTGTTCTGCGGAAATCGCAGCGAGCGCCTCATCCTCCTTCCCGAATTTCACCCGCAGAGCATAACGGATGAAGATCATCGAGAAAATGATACCGATCACGCCCAGCGGATAAGCTACGGCATAGCCCAGGGCAATACTGGGGTCTTCGACTCCCGAAGCGTCCGCATAAGCCTGCTGTGCTGCACCCAGTCCCGGCGTGTTGGTCACCGCACCCGAAAGGATGCCGACCATCGTGGGAATCGGCGTACCCGATACCAAATGAATCACGTACGCCACGCCTACCCCGAGCAAAACGATCGTCGAAGCCAGGCAGACGAGCGTCAGCCCGCCATGCTTGAACGAAGCGAAGAAACCCGGGCCGACCTGCATACCGATTGAAAAAACAAAAAGGATCAGACCGAACTCCTGGATGAAATGACGTACTTCGGCCGGGATTCCCATACCGAAATGCGCGGCGATGATGCCGACGAACAAAATCCAGGTGATACCGAGCGAGATACCGCAAACCTTGACTTTGCCCAACAGAATACCTGCGGTAATCACCAATGCGAGCGTGAATACGGTGTGGGCTATCCCGCCACCGACAAATAAAGAGTAGAGCCAATCCATACCATTGATTTTAATAAAATGGCGCGAAACATACCGCGCATTGCGTCCGGAACGGACATCGCCGCATCCGAGCGTTACGCTTCCGCCCGAAAAAATTTTTGCAAAGGTAATCCTTTTTCCGGAAGACAAAAAATCAGTAGAGGAATTTCTCGATCACCGGCAGCAGCAGGGCCGTCATGATCCCCATCAGTGCCATAGCCAAACCGCTGAGCGCCCCTTCCAGCGCACCGATTTCGATCGCACGGGCCGTTCCGATGCCATGCGCCGCAGACCCCAGCGCGAATCCCTGTGCCATAGGATCCGTGACCCCGCAACGCCGAAGCAGCCAGGGACCGACGAGACTGCCGAAAATACCGACACAAAAGACGACGACCGAGGTGATCGTAATGATGCCGCCGAGCGGTTCCGCAACCGATACGGCGATCGGCACCGTCACGGATTTCGGAGCAAGCGAAGTTTGCAAAATCCGATCCGCCCCCAGCATACGCGCCAGATAAACCACACTAAGAACTCCGACCACGCAGCCGACGACGACCGACACGAGAATCGGAAGCAACCGTCCCCGCATATGCTCGAGTTGTTCGTACATCAGATAACCCAGAGCCACGACCGAAAGTCCCAGTCCGAAATTGAGCAACTCGGTCGAACGACGGTAATGCTCGTAACCGATACCGAAAAGTTTCAGATAAAGGATCATCGCCACGAAACCGAGCAGCACGGGGTGCAGCAGGGCGAACTTGGTTCGACTGTATAACGCACTCCCCAGGCAATAAAAGCCGACCGTGAGGGTCAGCAACACCAGATCCGATCCGACGAACTGCTCCATCACGCCTTTTTATTCAGTTTTTGAAAAACCCTTCCGACGCAGACCAGCACCAACATCGTACTCACTCCGCCCGAAATAACGATCGCCCAAAAATTATCGAGCAGGACTTCGTAGGATACCATCAACCCCACCCCGTACGGGATGAAAAACAGGGCCATAGCGCCCAGCAGAAAACGAGCGGCGGGCCGGATCATCTCCGCATCCACGATATGCAGGCAGAGAGAAGCGAACAGCAGGATCATACCGACGATACTCCCCGGCAGATACCCGCCGATAAGCAGACTGACGCCGTTCCCCAGCGCCCAGCAAAAAAGAATATAGAAAAGTCCTGCCAGCACGTGGCAAAGATACGAATAAGCCGAGCGCAAAAGCAAATTTTATTTGCATTTTGCCGAGGCGAAGTATCTAAGACGAAGTCAAAGATTACGAATAAGCCGAGCGCAAAAGCAAATTTTTATTTGCATTTTGCCGAGGCGAAGTATCTAAGACGAAGTCAAAGATTACGAATAAGCCGAGTGCAAAAGCAAATTTTTATTTGCATTTTGCCGAGGCGGAGTATCTGAAACCGAGTTAAAGATACGAATTTATCCGTATCGGAGTACTGCTCCGGATTACAAAGAACCCGCAAAAGATCGGAACACGACGCATCCGATTTACGACAGACTCATGGATCTCTGTATCCGGAACTGCGGGATACCCCGCCCGATCAAAGAATTCCTCGAAATACCGATAAAAATAGTATTCCCCCTCCGACCGAGTGCTGCTGAAGTCTGAAAAGCGGGATGAAGCTTTGCAAAGTAAGATGCCCCGCATACAAAAAGCGACGTTCTGGAAAACCGGAACGTCGCCGAATGTGGAGGTGGCGGGAGTCGAACCCGCGTCCAAACAAGGAACCCGAAAGCTTTCTACACGCTTATCCGCCGTTTCGTCCTTCTATCCGGGTCTGGCAGGCGGCAACCTAACCCGGATCCCAGTTCCTGAATTTTCGCACGACAGCCGGAACCCTCCGCCGTACTATCTCTAAATGATCGATACCCCGTATGGAAAACCGTTAAAGAGCGGAACGGCCTTCCGGGATACTCGTCGTCGAACCGCCTTGGATCCAACGATTAAGCCAATTTTCCTTGAAAATTAGGCAGCGAGTGCATAGCTATTATTGCCATTTGTAGTTCGAGTGTTGATATTTACGAGCCACCACACAATGCTCGACGTGCTTACAATCAAACTCTGCCTGCTGTCAAAACCGGTCACCCCCTTCGTAGGGATAGAATTTCATTGAAGTGAGTACAAAGATACGAAAAACCGGGCAGAAAGCCAAATTTATCGGAACTTTACCAAAATGTCCTCGTCACTATTGAAAGTTTTATACGGAACCAATCAATCGCCATATACCATATAAAGTTGGAATATAGCACAACCAATCAGAATGATAGCTGTAATTAAATGCCAATAACTGGGATAAATCTTTTCTATTTCATTATTAGGATCTGTTTTGTTCATCTTCAGACCCGTAATGAACCAAAGTAAACTAAGACTTCCAATAAGAAAAAAGAAAAAAACCATTCTTCGATTATATTAACCAACGAATTATATATTGGTATTAAGCAAAGGGCCTAACAATCATACAATATATAGCACAAGCATAAAAAAATAGCCACAAACAGATGCAAAAAATTCGGATAAAACTTTTCCGTTTCATCTTTGAACTCTGCTTTTTTTTGCCTTAAACGCAAAATAAAAAAAAGCAAACTAATACTCCCAAAAAAAATACATAAAAAAGCCATTGCTACTGTCAATGATGTTCCACCACCTAATGCAGACATTACCTGCACGTATCGATATAACACCGAAAATTCGTCTGCTTATTTTCCAAAGGCCCCACCTCTGCCTTGTGCGCATCCAACATAAAAATTCACCCGATCGGCATTGCATACAAGAATATTTTCACGTACCATGCCTGCGGAACCGCTACCGTTTCAGATGCTTACGCAGCTTCTTTTTCAGAACATCCCCCGTTAATGGTTTGGCAATATAATCATCGCACCCGACATCGAGCGCTTTCGCACGGTCGCTGTCGTATGCATATGCTGTGACGGCAATGATGGGAACGGAACTTCCCGCCTCCCGAATCTGCCGCGTAGCTTCCAAACCATCCATAACGGGCATCTTCATATCCATCAACACCACATCCGGAGCGAACTCCCGGCACATGCGCACCGCTTCCGCTCCGTTATGGGCCCGAAGCACTTCATACCCTTTCTTAAGAATCAGCGACACCAGCAGAAAATTGCTGTCGGTATCTTCGGCAACGAGAACGACGGGCATTTTCCCCTCCGAAACGCCTGGTTGCCGCATCTCCGCATCGGAAGCAACCGCCGACACAGACCGGGTCCGGATGTAAGGATGCGTAAACCAAAAACAAGAACCCTTTCCCGGTTCGGAGTTCAGGCCGATACGACCGCCCATCTGTTCGACGATACTCTTGCTGATGGCCAGTCCCAACCCGGTCCCCTGGACAAAACTGTTGAGTTTCACGAAACGCTCGAAGACAGACTCCTGCTCCTGCTCGGGAATCCCGGTACCGGTGTCTTCGACATAAAAGGTAAGCATCATCCCGTCATCGCACCGGTAGCCTAATGTCACAGACCCTTCACGAGTGAATTTCAACGCATTATTAATAAAATTAATCAACACCTGCGTAATCCGGGTCTTGTCGCCTACCAACCGACATTCGGGCAGATGATCGCCGAAACGCAACTCCACCGGTTTATCCAGGACCTTGAGGCTCAACGACCGTACAATCTCCTGACACATCTGATTCACATCGAATTCCACATCGTTGAATTCGAGCGTTCCGGCTTCGATCTTCGACAAATCGAGAATGTCGGAAATCAGCTTCAACAACAATTCGTTATTTTCCTGAACAATGGCTACATACTCCCGTCGTTCGTCGGGATCTTCGGTTTCAGCGATCAGATTCGAAAAGCCGACGATGGCATTCAGTGGCGTGCGGATTTCATGGCTCATATTAGCCAGAAAAGCCGATTTCAGACGATCGCTCACTTCGGCTTTGTTCTTCGCTTCGATCAAATTCTTCTCCGTTTCCTTCAACTCGGTAATGTCGTAATTGACACACACCATTTCGATCTTCGAAGGATCGTTATTCAGGGGATTGCGCATCACATTGATACGGGTCCACTTCTGTCGTCCGTCCGCATCGATCCGAAGATCATGGCTGAAACTGTCGATCTCGCCGGCTTTCACCTGTCGGATGGACTCCAGAACTTCAGCCCGGTCGGAGGAATTGACATGTTTATACACACCGAGGATCTGATCGAGCGGCGTATCCTCCTTCTCGCCCAGGTTATAATACCACTGCGGCACGCCATACCCCTCTTTCGAAACCAGGTCGAAGCGACAGTATCCGACCTTGCCGAAACGACTGACCAGCGAAAACGAGCTTTCGAACTCCGCGATACGACTATGCGCCCGATTGATTTCCGTATTGTCGATATTGATCAGGAAGAAATTGCTCAACCGCCCCTGCGCATCGTAAAGCATACACACCGAACTGTATATTTCGAGGCGGCCCTGCTTGGAGGTAACATAATAACCGTTCAAACGATCGAAGGGATAATACGCCTTGAACGAGAACTCCTCCCGGTTCCGCACCCGGCGCCAGACCTCCTCGTCGAGAATGGGATTCTTGAAAAAATCGACCCCGAGCACATCCTCCTTGTCCCGAATCCCGAAAATCTCCAGATCCTTGTTATTCAGATCGACGAGCAAGCCGTTCCTGTCGTACAGTTCGATACCGACGGGAATATTGTCATAAATATTACGCAATAGCTTTTCACTGCGGTCGAGCGCCTCGTGCGTTTCATACATTTCGGTCATATCCGAAAGCAGGCAAATCACCTCCTCGGGAGTGGTCGAATACATAACGACATGAACATACCGGCCGGAAGCCAACAAACGGACCTCCTTTTCGACATGCTGCTCCACCTGCAATACTTTGGCGAAAACTTTCAGGTACTCGGGCATATCTTCGATCTCCAGCTCGCTCGCCAGCCGCCCCACATAGTCGGCTTGGGATTTTCCGATAATCTTTTCCGCAGCATAATTCGAATCGAGCACCTTGTAATCGACCGGCGTCCCCGTCTTGTCGTAAATCATCCGGAAACGGACATACCCCAGCGGCATGTACCGGTAGAGGTTTTGCAAATAATCGCGTTCGATTTGCGCCTCCCGCTTCGAACGCTGCAATTCGATACAGATATTGATGATATTGACCAGCGATGCGAACCATTGGTAATCCTCGTTCTGCCAATCGCGGTGCTCCCCGATCACATCGATTCCCGCATACCCCCAAAGTTTATCACGAAATGTCATCGGCAGCACAAACAGCGAACCGATATTTTGTGCAGCCAGAATATCATGCTCGTTCCTTGCCCGGGAAGGAAGGTCGTCCAAACAGGAAAGAGCAATAGGACTCCTTTTTTCGAGCTGCTCGACCCACCAGGGGGTTTCGTCCATCGAAAGTCGATCGAACCGATCCCGGCCGCTCTCCACGCCCTTGTCCGTCACTTCGTACGTACAAATATGCCTGCGGTTATCCCAGTCGAACTCCGCGATATAGGTCCGGCTGCCACGAAATATCTTGAGGACATCGGTCAGAACCTTGTTGATCGCCTCGTCGATGGAACCAATATGAAGGAAAGAAAGCAGCGTATGCGAAATATTGTTCAACCGATAAAGAAGCGTATTCATCCGCTCGATCGAGCAAAGATCGACCGGCAAAGCCTCCCTTTCGCTGATTTCCTGGGCATATCCCGAAACAACCAGCCCCTTGTCGGCTGCCGTTTCCCGGCGCAGGACCTTCCAGCGGAACCACACCTCACCCCGGGGACCACACAGCGAAAAAATCTGCTCGGCGGAGAACAGGCTCGCATCCGTGGACATCAGGCTTTTGAGCGAAGCCCGGAACGGCTCTCCGACCGACTGCAGAAAACGGTCGTAACCGATCTCGGACTCCTCAGTTCCTATCGTCTTACAGAGATAATCGGACAACAAAAGAACCCGTCGGGCCATATCTACTTTCCACCACCCGATCTTCGTATCCCACAATATCTCCTGCAACATGGATTCACTTCCCATTATCCCCTTATTGTCAATTTATACCATAATTAATAACAAAAATACTATTCATTACCGGGAGTTCCAAAAAAAATACGGATTATTGTCCGGCACGATGACCGAAACGGACTATTTTTCGGACATTTTCATTACCTTTGCTCCCGTCCGAATCGGAGTGCGACGACACGAAACGAAGAACATTCGTCCTGCATCGGCCGATCGGCACACACGGACACCACGAACCTTTCAACCAACTCGACTCATGGGCGAACAAAACGTAATCCGGCTGCGCGGCGTAACGATATACCACACGGACGATCCTTTCGGCAGCCGCTCCGAAAAAAAGTTGCTGCAACAGGGAGAACTGATCTTGTCCGATCTGAATTTCGACATCAACGCCGGTGAATTCGTCTATCTGATCGGGCGTGTGGGAAGCGGTAAAAGCTCCTTACTCAAAACTTTATATGCCGAGCTTCAACTCATTGAAGGCGAAGGATACGTCGCAGGCTTCGACTTGCGAAAACTCAAACGACGGGACATTCCGATGCTGCGACGCAGAATCGGAATCGTCTTCCAGGATTATCAACTGCTCACCGACCGGAATGTCTTTATGAATCTCTACTATGTAATGAAGGCAACGGGATGGAAAAACGAATCAGAAATCCGCAAGCGGATCGACGAGGTACTCAAGGTCGTATCACTGGAAGCCAAAGGCTACAAGATGCCGTTCGAGCTTTCCGGCGGCGAACAGCAGCGTCTGGTCATCGCCCGCGCCCTGCTGAACCGTCCCCGCCTGCTTTTGGCCGACGAACCTACCGGCAACCTCGATCCGCTGACGGCCGAAGGCATCATTCGGCTGTTCCAGGAAATCGCTCGTCAAGGTTGCGCCGTAGTCATGTCCACGCACAACACGGCCCTCATCGAAGAGTATCCGTCTCGCACGATCCTCTTCTCGAAAGGCAAGATCAAGGAGGTTCCGGTACAAACGATGCTGCAGGATATTTAGCGAATACCCGCACAGACGGAAACCCTGAAACCTAAATTCATCATTGCCGGACACAGATAATTTCGACTAAAAAACAGGTTTGGGTTATGAAACTCCGCACTCTTTTCCGGTTGTTCCTGTTATTGGCGGCAGTGGCCCCAATAACCACGGCAAAAGCCGACAGTCTTATCATCGGCACAGATACGCTCAGACTGGACTTACATTGGTTGGACGACACTCCGCTGGACGAGTTGGCCCGCGACGACCGGGCATTCGAAAAAAAATTCCAGGCACTTATTCATCAGCCTACCGTAGAGGGGTTCGTTATCTACATAGACGGTGATCACGAACACCATTCCTACTGGCGACTGATCGACGACAAACTCTACCGGGATCACACGATACGCAATTCAGACTACTCCGAAATAGATTTCAGCGGCATTTTCGTCCGCGACCATACCGGTTATTATCCGGCCACCTTCTATTCAGGCACACTTCCTATATCAGGCATACTCTACCAGGACGGAACGAAGCCCATATTCGTCTTCAAGGAGGGGCGATTGACCTATACGAATTGGACATATCCTTCCTTTCCATGCCCCTCTCCGATGCTGGGCGATCTGCTGTTTCTGCACTTCGACTACATGCAATTCGCACAATTCACGGACGGGCTGTGGACCTGTTGGGTGCGTATCCTCCCGGATCCATCCGGAAACCCCATTACCATACAGCCCCTGATAGTAGCTCATAAAAGCGGAATCATCGATGCTTCGGATGCCGCTAAAAAAGGCTGAAAACTGCAATCGCCGACAGTCTGAAAACAGTAGATTTCATTTGCGACGTAAATTTTTCCCGGGGCAGCATACAGGCCGTTCTCAAAACATTCGAAATTCCCCGGCCGATATTATACCGCAAAGAAATCAGGAAAAACGGCCGACAGTTGGTCGGATATGAAAATGCGACCGGACGTCCAATCGTCCCTTTCGGGAAATACGCCCGATGCCACACACCCATCATAAGTGAAAACAGAATCGGGATCGTGGAAACAGACGAAGGAAAGTTTATAGCCATAGACCATACGGGTAAAAAGCTGTTCGAAATCATGTTTCAGTCCCCGGTACTTTCGGTCGAAGATTTATTCCGGTACGGTTATTTCATCTATGTCACCCGAAACGGCCGACAAGGAGTCGCCACCATCAGCGGATTGCGATACACGCAACCGACCCACAAGCCGATCAATCTCTCCGACGTCGATCGGGATGCTATCAAAGCTCTTATCCTCTGATCCGGCTACGCTTCCGGTATCCGATGTTTCGCCCGAATAAGCACCCCGCAAATCCGACTGCGGCAAAAATCAATGGCAAAGGGTGCTTGATTATTGCATCTTACGAAACTTTTCCGTATATTTGTACGATATATTTAAGGTCAATATGAGTACTGAAGAAAAAGAGATAAAGAAGCAGGAAGAGGAGTATTCCGCCTCCAACATCCAGGTCCTCGAAGGTCTGGAAGCTGTCCGGAAGCGTCCGGCCATGTATATCGGCGACATCGGAGAAAAAGGTTTGCACCACCTGGTTTACGAGGTGGTGGACAACTCGATCGACGAGGCGTTGGCAGGACACTGTACCGACATCGACGTTACGATCAACGAAGACAACTCGATCACAGTCAAGGATAACGGCCGAGGCATCCCGACCGACTTCCACGAAAAGGAGGGCAAGTCCGCACTCGAAGTCGTGCTCACCGTGCTCCATGCGGGCGGCAAGTTCGACAAGGGCAGTTACAAGGTTTCGGGCGGTCTGCACGGTGTGGGTGTTTCGTGCGTGAACGCACTCTCGACGCTGCTCATCGCCGAAATCCACCGCGACGGCAAAATATTCCGCCAATCGTACAGCAAAGGCGCTCCGACTTCGCCGGTCGAAGTGATCGGCACCTGCGACGATCGCGGAACCACGATCACCTTCAAACCCGACGGCAGTATCTTCACGCTCACGACGGAATACAAGTACGACATCCTGGCCAACCGCCTGCGTGAGTTGGCATTCCTGAACAAAGGCATCCACCTGAACCTGCTGGACAAACGCCAGCGGGACGAGAACGGCGAATACGTCGGTGACCATTTCTATTCGGAAGAGGGCCTCAAGGAGTTCGTCGAATACCTGGACGCCACGCGCGGTCAGGCCATCACCGAATCGATCATCTACATCGACACCGAAAAGAACGGCGTGCCGGTCGAGGTGGCCATGCAGTACAACGACTCCTTCTCGGAGAACGTACACTCCTACGTCAATAATATCAACACGATCGAAGGCGGTACGCACCTGACGGGTTTCCGCCGCGCCCTGACCCGCACGCTCAAGAAATACGCCGAGGATTCGGGCATGCTCGCCAAACTCAAGTTCGATATCAACGGCGACGACTTCCGCGAGGGTCTGACGGCCGTAGTTTCGGTCAAGGTCGCAGAGCCGCAGTTCGAAGGGCAGACCAAGACCAAACTAGGCAACGACGAGGTGTCGGCAGCGGTCGATCAGGCCATGTCGATGGCTCTGAGCCACTACCTGGAGGAGAATCCGCGCGACGCCAAAGCCATCGTACAGAAAGTCATCCTGGCTGCAACGGCCCGGCACGCGGCGCGTCATGCCCGCGAAATGGTGCAGCGCAAGACCGTGCTTTCGGGTGCGGGTCTTCCCGGCAAGCTGGCGGACTGTTCGAGCCGCGACCGTTCGATCGCCGAAATCTTCTTCGTCGAGGGCGACTCGGCAGGCGGTACGGCCAAGCAGGGCCGCGACCGGAACTTCCAGGCCATCATGCCGCTGCGCGGTAAGATCCTGAATATCGAAAAAGCCCAGGAGCACCGCATGTGGGAAAACGAGGAGATCAAAAACATGTTTACCGCCCTGGGTGTGACGATCGGCACGGAGGAGGATAGCAAGGCGCTCAATCTCGAAAAACTCCGCTACGACAAGATCATCATCATGACCGATGCCGATGTCGATGGCAGCCACATCGCTACGCTGATGCTTACCTTCTTCTTCCGCAAGATGAAAGAGCTGATCGAAAACGGGCACGTCTATATCGCCACCCCGCCCCTGTTCCTCGTGAAAAAGGGCCAGCAGGAGCGCTATTGCTGGACGGAGAAGGAACGTGACGAGATCACGGCCGAAATGGGCAAGGGCGTACACGTCCAGCGCTACAAAGGTCTCGGTGAAATGAACTCCCATCAGTTGTGGGAAACCACGATGAACCCGGACACCCGGATTCTGCGCAAAGTAACCATCGACAACGCTGCCGAAGCCGACCGCGTATTCTCGATGTTGATGGGCGACGAGGTTCCCCCGCGACGCGAGTTTATCGAAAAACACGCTCACTACGCCAATATCGACGCATAATCGAAAATTACAAAGGATTGCACCCCGCAGGGGAGCAATCCTTTTCCATATCCGTTTGGCTGGCGGGAGCTACCCCATCGTTCGATTGCGACGGAAAGCTGCCCCGATGTGTTCATCGGAAAGGACGAAGTTGGCAGCACATTTGGAGTTCGGCCATACGGCAAACGGGAAATGCGAAAACGAAACATTCCGTTTTTTTGACGTAATTTATCCGAAATCCGACGGCGAGGGGAAAAGAGAAAATACAGATTCCGAGACGCTTCATCGGACAGATGAAATCGGAAATACCTACCGACTTCGTGCGGGTGCAAATACGGGAAAAAATCACACCGTTTTCGGAGAAAAACCGGTCAGGAGGTTATCGCACGCAGAAAACGGGAAATAAAAAAGAACCACAAATCGGGAATTATGAATGTGACAGTCATCGGTGTCGCAGGCGGCACAGGATCGGGTAAAAGCACGCTGGTAAAACGATTGCAGGAGGCTTTCAAGGAGGAAGAGGTAGTCACGCTCTGCCACGACTACTACTACAAAGCCCATCCCGAACTGACGTACGAAGAGCGCACGAAACTCAATTACGACCACCCTCAATCGTTCGATACGGATATGCTCGTCGAACACATCCGCACGCTGAAAAACAACGTTCCGATCGAACATCCGGTCTATTCGTTCGTCGATCACAACCGAACGGCCGAAACCGTGCTGGTCAAACCTTCGAAGGTAATCATCGTCGATGGTATTCTGATCTTCGAGAACAAGGAACTCCGGGACCTGATGGATATCAAGGTATATGTCGATACGGACGCCGACATCCGCCTCGCCCGCCGCATCCTGCGCGACGTATGCGAGCGGGGGCGCACCATGCAGTCGGTCATCTCGCAATATACCACGACAGTCAAGCCCATGCACGAGGAGTTCGTCGAGCCGTCGAAGAAATACGCCGACGTAATCATCCCGGAGGGAGGTTTCAATTCCGTTGCCGTAAGCATGTTGATCCGCAGCATCCAGTCGCAGATCAACGCCAAATAGGAGCACGCGAATCCATTCCCCGAAAATCGATTTTCGCAACAGGCAGTCTGTGTAACTCGCCTCGACACGCAGTCCATTACGACAAAAAGGAACCGTCCGACAACTCCCCGAAATTGAAAATCACCCCTGCCAGAGAAGACATTCTGGCAGGGGTGAAAACGTTAAAATCGGACTTGTCAGATACTCCCTTTTATTTATTTCCCCTGGCGCAAGGCAAACGGATACTTTTGCCCCTTCACTTCGGCAATTCCTCGCTCCACGTAAGCGGCAGCGGCCGAATCCCACTCCGAAAAGATCGTTATGTCATCGTATTCGAACGGTACGATAACACGTCCGCGACCGTCCAATACTCCGAATCGAAGCAACCCGGTAGAATCGGGAACACCTGCGGAAGCATGCCCGAATTTTCCGCTCGGGTTCACCTGATAGACCTTATAGTCGATCAACGGTTTGCCGGAAACATCGAGCAGGGTACAGGCCCGGGAAGCGAAATCCTCCCCTTCTCCGACCCAGGTCGTTCCGAACGGCGTGGGCTGCACCCAATCGTAAATACAAGGTAGGATTTCCCGTCCATTCCGGTCGATACTGCCGTACTTCAAAGCACCGCCGGAAACAATGCAGACGACCGCACGGCCATTTCGGAACGAAGAAACCTCGTAATACTTGCATGGGATGACCAACGTCCCTGCGGCATCGACAAATCCCCAGCGTACATAATATTTCCCCATCTGTCCGACAGCGGCCAGCACTTCGGAAAAATCGGCCGCACCGTCGTATATCGGAGCAATCACTTCGTTACCCCGACGATCGATGAATCCGTATTTCCCGGTAAATTCAAAATCCCTTTTTCCATAGCCGGACTTACCGCTCCATTCGCCTTTGGCTACGACTGCCATTCCTTCGGAAAAATCCCGGGCATAATCGTATTTCAATGGAATTACGACCTGTCCCAGCGTATCGACATACCCATAGCGGCGGACGGAATCCGTCCCCTCCTGTACCCGGGCAAGGCCTGACGAAAAACCCGCGACATCCGCATAGATACAGGGCACGACTTCACGCCCCTGACGATCGATAAGCCCGAAACGACGATCGTTCTTTTCCCCTTTGCCGACCACGGCAAACCCATTGGAAAAACTATCGGCATAGTCATAGATGAGCGGGAAGACCACCGTACCGCAGGTGTCCGTATAACCGAAACAGCCGTCCGTATAAAAACGGCCCATACGGGGATTGCTACCCTCTCCGCCCCGGTGTACGAGAATACGTCCGTCATGCACTACACCCACATAATCGTATTTCGTTTTCCAATCTTTTTTAGCGGCTGCACGGCGTTGTGCCGACACCCCGGCCGGAAACAGGGAAAGAAGCAGTACAACTATAAAGTATCGCTTTATCATAATCCAGTTATCTTTTTGATTTCATTTAATTTATTAAGCGCCTCGATCGGAGTGAGAGCATTGATGTCCAACCCCTTGATCTGATCTCGGATCTGCACCAGCACTGGATCGTCGAGTTGGAACATCGAAAGCTGCATACCCCGCGTCTGATCCCCCGCTTCCGCCGCCTCGCGAACTCCGGGGAGCGCTTTTCGGTCGCGGCGTCGAGGACTCTTGCTGGGCACGATCTCGTTGTTGCCATATACCAGCTCCAGATTCTTCAGGATCTCTTCGGCACGGGCTACGACCGAAGCCGGCATTCCGGCCATCCGGGCGACGTGAATACCGAACGAATGCTCCGTTCCGCCCCGCTCCAGCTTGCGCAGGAAAACGATCGTTTTATCCACCTCCTTGACGCTCACGTGGTAGTTCTTCACGCGCGGGCACATCTGCTCCATCTCGTTGAGTTCGTGGTAGTGGGTCGCGAAAAGCGTCTTGGCACGGGCCGTCGGATGGTTGTGCAGGTATTCGACCATCGCCCAGGCGATCGAAATACCGTCGTAGGTGCTCGTACCGCGTCCGATTTCGTCCAACAGGACGATGCTGCGGTCGGAAACATTGTTCAGGATGCTGGCCGACTCGAGCATCTCGACCATGAAGGTCGATTCGCCCTGCGAAATATTGTCGGAAGCCCCGACTCGGGTGAAAATCTTGTCCACCACGCCGATATGAGCCGCTTTCGCCGGAACGAACGACCCCATCTGGGCCATCAGAATAATAAGAGCCGTCTGCCGCAGCAAAGCCGACTTACCCGACATGTTGGGACCCGTAATCATCACGATCTGCTGCTCCTTATCGTCCAGCAGCAAGTCGTTGGGGATATACTCCTCTCCCACCGGCATCAGGGTTTCGATCACCGGATGCCGTCCCTGGCGGATTTCGATGCGCGTGCCGTCGTCGAGCGTCGGACGGACGTAGTTGCGCTCCCGAGCGATACGGGCGAAAGATTGCAGGCAGTCGATACGCGCCACGACGGCGGCATCCCGCTGCAAAGCTCCCAGGGAATGCGTAATGAACCCGATCAACTCGGCGTAAATCCGCTGTTCGATCAACAGCATCTTCTCCTCGGCACCGAGAATTTTTTCTTCATACTCTTTCAGCTCTTCGGTGATATACCGCTCGGCGTTGGCCAGCGTCTGCTTGCGGATCCACGATTCGGGAACCTTGTCCTTGTGCGTGTTGCGGACTTCGATATAATAACCGAAGACATTGTTGTAGCTTATTTTCAACGGAATTCCCGTCGCCTCGCTCTCCCGCTGCTGAATACGGTTCAGGAAATCCTTGCCATGCAGAGCGATGCGGCGCAGATCGTCCAGTTCGGCATCCACGCCGTCGGCGATAATGCCGCCCCGCTGAATTTGATTGTTCTGCGGGTCGGGGTAAACCTCGCGGGCAATACGCTCCCGAACCTCCGCCAGCAGATCGATCTGTCCGGCCAACGCGTGAAGACGCTCGTCGTCGGTCGATTCCAACAAGGCTTTGAGGAGTTCGATCGCCGAAAGCGAATTTTTAAGCTGTACGATTTCGCGGGGAGTTACCCGAGCCGCCGCTATGCGCGAAGCGATGCGCTCCAGGTCGCCGACCTGCGAAATCTGCTCGGCGACGCTTTCGGCCAAATCGGGCTCGTCGTAAAACCGCTGCACGACATCCAGCCGTTCGTTGATGCGATCAATCTCCTTGATCGGCAAGGCGATCCACCGCTTGAGCAGACGCCCGCCCATCGGCGTGAGGGTGCGATCGACCACGTCTGCGAACGCGCACTTCTCGCGCGAACCGTTCGAAGAGAAGAGCTCCAGGTTGCGGATCGTGAATTTATCGACCCAAACGTAATCCTCCTGGTCGATACGCGAAATGGACGAAATATGGGCCGTATTCTTATGTTCGGTAAATTCGAGGTAGTAGAGAATAGCCCCTGCCGCCGAAATGCCGCTGCTGAACTGTTCGATACCGAAGCCCTTGAGCGACTGAGTGCCGAACTGCTTGCAGAGCTTGTCCCGGTTGACCGATTCCGAAAAGACCCACTCATCGAGCCGATAGGTATAGTGCCGACTGCCGAACGCATCGGAGAAGCGGTCTTCGTATCCGCGCTGGTAGATGATTTCCTTCGGCGCCAGGTTGGAAATGAGTTTGTCGATGTAAGCATCGCTGCCCTCGGCGGCATAAAATTCGCCGGTTGAAATATCGAGAAAAGCCACGCCGGTATTTTTCCGGCCGAAATAGACCGCCGCCAGATAGGTATTTTCCTTGTTGGCCAAAATATTATCTCCCAGCACCACGCCCGGCGTAACCAGCTCGATGACGCCCCGCTTGACCAGTCCTTTGACCTGTTTGGGATCCTCGAGCTGTTCGCAGATCGCCACGCGTTCGCCCGCTCGGACCAGCTTGGGTAGGTAGGTGTCGATCGCATGATAGGGAAACCCTGCCAGTTCGACGAATGTCGCAGCTCCGTTGGCACGTCGCGTCAGGGTGATGCCCAGAATTCCGCTGGCCTTGATCGCATCATCGCCGAAAGTTTCGTAAAAATCGCCGACACGAAACAGGAGAATCGCATCGGGATGCACCGCTTTGACCGCATAATATTGCTTCATCAGCGGAGTTTCAACATATTTTTTTTCTATTGCCATTACCTTTCAAGATAAAGTCGGAAACATCGGAGTAAACCCTAAAAATCCGGCGGCGGACGACTTCGCTCATGCCGGTCCACAGGATTGCTCCACGTCCTGCAAATATACGAAAAATCCGGAGCAAAAGGACTTCAAAATAACGAATATTGAAAGAATATTGCATTCATTCATAATTCATATAATCTGCAATAAATGGGTGTACGACAATATAGTACACCCATTTTACCGGAATCGGCCCCGCAGTCGATCAACGGTGTCGAACCGTGGCGTTATCGACCGATGTCGAGATAACCACAGGTTCGCCCGAATAGTTGAATTCGCTCATACCGCTCACACAATATTTCAGCGATCCCGCCGCTGCGACCGAGGCGGTACTCATACCGGAAATGTCACAGTCGGCAAGTCCCGAAGCCAAAAACTTTCTCCCTTTGAACTGACTCATGCCCGACACTTCCAGCATCAGGTTCCGAGCTGTTCCCGAAAAGGTACATTCGCTCGAACCATCCACTGCGACCTCGGCTTTCTGCCTGCAATTCACATTTCCATTATAAACGGACATACCGGTCAGCGTACAATCCAAATCCCGGCACATAAAATCCGCGACGGCCTGGCTCATTCCGGACGCCTCCACCGTCGCCGTATCCTCGCATACCACCTGTCCTTTGTAAATCGACATACCCGACACAGACATCGTCAGGCTTCTGCAATGAATATTGGATTCGAACTCGCTCATTCCCATACATTCGACCGTAACCGACGGTTTATCGATCTCAGTCTCGGAAAAAACGGAGGACATCCCCGACAACGAAAACGACTCCAGCGGAGCGGCGCCCACATACACTACGACCCGCTTGGACATATCGTTCTTTCTCTTGGACGACAAGGCTCCGGGGTCGCACGCAAGCACGAGTTCACCGCGCCGCACCCGCACGGAAACCGCCTCGGCAGGCACATTTTCGGTTTCGACCCGGACCGAAGCGGGATTTCGGTCGGCTTCGAGTACGACCTGAATCATATTACTCACATTCAACCCGAAATAAGGTTTGTCCAGCACGATTTCGGCATCTGTCCGAAAATACACCCCTCGATTTTTCTTTTTTGCGTCACACACGCCGATCCCCAACGCCAAGCAGAGCAAAAGCAGAGTTAATTTTCTCATAACGGTCATAAATTATAGATTTAACTCTATAAAGTTAAAGAAAAATTCGGGGAAACCAATATTTTCCCCGAAAAAACTCACAGCGGACAGATCGCCGCAGTACGATTTCATCCAACCGGAAATTCGATCAGAGCATCCCGCACACGGCGAACATCCGCCGGTAATAGTCCGCCTTCCACTCCACCGATTTCGGATAGGCCCGCGACGAAGAGGGCATGCGATAAAACCGAAGCATACGGTCCGCATAGGCGAACTCCACACTCCCTCCCACAGGCGGCTCGGCGCAACCGGTAAGGCGCACGATCACATCGGTAGCCTTCTGTCCCGTCGTCACGATCGCCCGGCAGGTCGGAACCGCAGCCAACAACTGCGCCAGATCGACCTCGCGCACTACTTGAAGAAAATTGTCGGAAGCATTGTTTTTCAATCGGATTATCTCTTCGGCCGTATCGTAAAGAGCCAATCCTTTCTCCTCGCAGAAACGCACGATCCGTTCCTTGTCGAAACGTTTCGCGTCGGGTGTCAGAAAATACCCCTTGTCCCCGAAAAATACCAGTCCGACGATACGCCACATATCGTTCTGCAAGTTCGGGTAAAAAAAGTCCATCGACCACCGCACCCGCTGCGGCGGGAAACTTCCGAGCATCAGCAGACGTGCCCCGACAGGCAGAAAAGGTTCGAGAGGATGCAGTTCGCTTGTCATAATTTTTAATTTATCGTATTATTTATTTCCAAATGATCCTGTTTCAACCCCTATTTTGGGGCGCTGTGCAAGAGACTCACTCTTCGCCCGGCATCACCGGCAATCCGATCCGGCCCATGCAGAATCGCGGGAACAACGCCTCCGCAACCGACAGCCGCCCACCACCCGACCTCGCAGATACTTGGCGATCGCACGCATCCGGAAATGCTGCGGATGCAAAGCCCCGCTCGCAACCTCCGAACGAAGGTCATTCGTAAAACCGTTCATCGAAATTCACCAGATAGAGTTTGTCGGTCGCACGGGTCAGCGCCGTATAGAGCCAGCGCAGCATGTCGCGCGTCATCGGCTCGTCGCCGAACAGACAGCGGTCGATGAAAACCGCCCGCCACTGACCACCCTGCGCCTTGTGGCAGGTGACGGCGTAGGCGAACTTCACCTGAACGGCATTAAAGTGCGGATTCTCACGAATTTCTTTGAATCGCTTGAGCTTGCTCTTGATATCGAGATAATCCTTTTCCACCTCGCAAAAGAGCCGGTTGCTCTCCTCACGGGTCAGCGACGGGGACTCCGAGGCAATGGTATCGAGCAGGATCTTGCACTCCAGCTCGGCGTCGTTGTAGTCCGCGAACGAAAGCACGGCCGTAGCGAAGCGGAAGCCGTAAAAATCCTCGAAACGCCTCAGGCGACGCAATTTGGCTATATCGCCGTTGGCCAGGAAATTCATCGGGCAATCTTCGGTGCGTTCCGTAAAATGGTAGTTGTTCTTGACGACCATCAGCAGATCGCCGCTCTCGATCTCCTCCTCGGCGCCCAGCACGTAACGGCGAATACCGTCGTTGTAGCGGTTCGCCCGTTTGTTGGAACGGGTGATGACGATGGTTTCGTCGCGTCCGTAACGATCGTAGCAATCCTGCAACTTTTCCATGAAATCACCGCCTTCAACTGCTTCTATATCGGGATAATCCATCTTGAACCGAGGCACCTCGCAGATGCCGTTCTCCAGCATGCAGCGTACCAGGGTGGCGTTGAACAGAATCCCCGATTCGGCCTCCTGACGCACCACTTCATCCAGCGACGTGTAAATCACCTCTCCATAGACGGATAAGGCCTTCGGATCGAGTGCCGGGGAGTAATCCGCCCCGATCGGAGGAAGCTGCGCATCGTCGCCCACGAGGATCAACCGGCAGTCCCTGCCGCCGCGCACGTAACTCACCAGATCGTCGAGCAATGCTCCGCTGCCGAAGATCGCCCCGTCCGAAGAACCGTTTGCCAGCATCGAAGCCTCGTCCACAATGAATACGGCACCCCGTTCCTGGTTGATGTTGAGCGAAAATTTCGACTCGTAGTCGGCATTGGTGCGCTGGCGGTAGATCCGCTTGTGAATGGTCAGGGCCGGTTCTCCCGAATAACGGGACAACACCTTGGCCGCCCGTCCCGTCGGAGCCAGCAACACGGGTTTGATGCCGCAATCCTTGAGTGCCCCGACCAGAGCGGCGATCAACGTCGTCTTTCCGGTACCCGCGTAACCGTTCAGCACAAAAATGGCTACAGGATCGCTCTCGGCCAAATACTCCGAAAGCGATTCGATGATTTTTTTTTGACCAGATGTTGTATTAAAACAAATTTTAGCGTAAATTTGGGTCGCAATATGAGTCTTTAGCATCTTCGGATCGGTAAAGGACGGCGGTATTGCCGACGGATTTTGATACAAACTTACTAGAAATAACTTAAAAATGACAAAAAGAATCATCCAAATCGTACTTGCCGTAGTTATCGTATGCCTGATATACGTTATCTACAAACAGATTTCGACTCCGATTATCTTCGCCAAGGAGAAGGCGGCCCGCGAAGCACGCGTCATCGACCGCATCAAGGACATCCGTACTGCGGAGCGCAGCTTCAAAACGAAGTACAACCGGTTCACCGGCGATTTCGACACGCTGATCAATTTTGTGCTGACCGACTCGCTGGAGTTCGAGCGCAAGATCGTCGATGAGGATGACTCGGTGGCAATGGCCCAGTTGAAAAAGAGCGGCCGCAAGAACAGCGAAAAGGTATGGGTACACGTGATCGACACGATCTTCACGCCGAAAAAGCTCACCGCAGAACAGGTTCGCAACCTGCGTTACGTGCCCGGCACGAACAACCAGACGGAATTCGAATTGGAAGCAGGTCTTGTGACCACCGAATCGAAAGTGGTCATCCCCGTCGTAGAGTGCCGCATACCTTATAAAATGTTCCTCGACACGGTACGCTTCCGTCAGGAGGTAATCAACCTGGTGGACGATCAGGAGAATAACTTCAGCAACTACGGAGGCATCAAGTTCGGCTCCATGGAGAAAGGTAACAATGAAGCAGGTAACTGGGGCGACGAATAACAAGCCCGAAATCAAGAATGTGTCCATCCGGCTCAGGCTGGATGGACACTCTTTTTCTGAAGAGAAGCTCGACATACCGGCCAAAGAGAAAAAAACGGTCGAAATAGAGGTATTGACGGGCAAAACCATGCTGGTTCCCCGGGAAGTGTTCGACGCGAAGGCCGCTCCCGCCCTGATGCGTATAAACGGAATGGAACCGACGGAGAAGGAGTGTATTCTCACCTCCGATCCGCAACAGCCCGTCATCGCTTTGATGGCTGCCGACAAAGCCTCCGTAGAGAAAGTCCGTGCCCGGCTGAAGGAGAAGATACGCTGGACCTCCCCGTTGCTACGTACCGGGGAATTCACGGCATCCTGCCTCTGGATATTCCGTTATGAAGAGCTGGCCTACCTGAAAGTATGGGAACGGCAAACCCTGCGGCTGGCGGAGACATTCATCGCCCCCACGGGGGAAGATCTGCTCTTCTACGTCCGGGAGCTGACGCAGGAGCTGCAGATCGAAAACTGCGAGATCCGGCTGGAAGGAAACCCGACCAAACAGGACGGACGCCTGTTGCGTGAATATTTCAAACACGTCGCCATATGCGAATAGTCAGCGGAAAATATCGGGGACGGGCAATCAACCCGCCCAAGAATCTGCGGGCACGCCCGACGACCGACTTCGCCAAGGAGAACCTGTTCAATGTACTGGGAAACCTGGTCGATTTCGAGGAGTGCGACGTGTTGGACCTATTCGCCGGGACGGGGTCGATCAGCTACGAATTCGCTTCGCGGGGCGTGCACAGCGTCACTTCGGTCGAAATCAATCCCGTACACTATAACTTCATCAAAAAAACGGCCGCCGACCTGGGAATCGACAATCTGTTCGCCGTCAAAGCCAATGTATTCCTCTACCTGAAAAGCTGTGCGAAGCAGTTCGACCTGATCTTTTCGGACGCGCCCTACGATCTGGAGGGCAGCGAAGAGGTCATCCGGCTGGTACTGGAACGCGATTTACTCAAACCGGATGGGTTTCTCGTTTTCGAACATTCGAAAAACATAAATTTTTCGTCCGACCCTCACTTTTGGCAATCAAGAAGTTACGGAAGCGTGCAATTTTCTTTCTTCAAAAAGTGAGAAAAAAGTTTGGAGATACAGATTTTTGTACTACCTTTGCATTCGCAATCAGCAAACGGTGTGGTAGTTCAGCTGGTTAGAATACCTGCCTGTCACGCAGGGGGTCGCGGGTTCGAGTCCCGTCCATACCGCAAAATATCGAAGCAAATGATTGCAAAGCCTTGTAAAGTATATTTACAAGGCTTTTTTCTTTTTCTGTATCCTAAAAAAGGTTCGAAATGCTCTCCAAAAGCAGCTAATAATCAGAGGAAGAGCCCCCCCCCTATTTTGTGCTCGAAGCATTCAGCTACTGCACTTTGAATCTTACCAGCCATAGACTTTTAGAGTAAGTTCGTAACTAAAAAGATATATTATGGAAAGACCTCTTTCAGCGTTTTATTCTACCTGTGTAAAACAAAGACAAATCGTAATGGTGAAGTTCCTATCACATTACGACTCACAGTAAATGGAGAAAGAAAAGAGATGCGTATCCATCGGTTTATCGATCCGAAACAACGGGACGCAGCAAAAAGGGGAGCAAATAGGAGTTGCAAAGCGCTCAACTTATCCCTCGATACCATAAATCTGCGTCGCTTCGCACATATCGAGAGCTGGATAAGGCAGGGAAACACGTTATCGCTCAAACGGTATCGGATCGTTATTCCGCAGGCAACGACACTTTTTCTGATCGAGAAAAATCCTGACGTCGAATCCGCCTTCCGGGAAAAGCGCAGAAGGCGAACCGGGGCCCCACCCTATTGTATATTAAACCGCACCGAACACTCCGATTACATACGGCACCGATCGATCCTCGTTAGGAATAATTATTGCATAATAATTAAGATAAGATTCGAAATGACGAATCCATACACGACAAACTTCGATTTTTCCAACCGTTTATGAATACAAACGACTTTGCATTGACCATCCTGTTCGGAATCAAAAAATTCCTCGCCTGGATCGGCATTCCGTCCCATATGCTCGACAAAATGGACGAACTCCTGTTTCTGATCGTGATCGTGATTATCGCATTCATCGTTGCGGGAATCGTCCACGCCGTATTGGTGCATCTGGCGAAAAAGATTCTGAAACGCAAACGTGTCGGATTCTTCGAATCGATGTTCAAATACAGCGTATTTCGGAAGCTGACGGCCATCATTCCGCCGCTGATGGTTTCCGCCCTGCTGCCATTCGCTTTCAGCAAAGATTCCGCCTGGTTCATCCTGAGCGAGAAGATCACCTGGATCTATTTTTTCATCGCCCTGATTATCTCCGTAAATGCCATACTGAACACGGTCGGAGATGAGCTGAAAAAGAACAAGCAACTGAAAAACCGCCCGATGAAGGGCTTTATCCAGATATTCCGCGTGGTTTTCTACTGCGTCGTCGTGATCGTTATCATTTCGATCCTGATCAACAAATCGCCGCTCAACCTGATTACGGGACTGGGTGCTTTCACAGCCGTATTGATGCTGGTGTTCAAGGATACTATTCTGGGACTGGTCGCAGGCGTGATGATCTCCGAAGACGACATGCTGCGCATCGGCGACTGGATCGAAATGCCGCAGAACAACATAAACGGCACCGTTATCGACATATCCCTGGATGTCGTGAAGGTTCAAAACTTCGACAACACGATCGTGACTGTTCCACCCTATTCGCTGGTTTCGGGTTCGTTCATCAACTGGCGGGGCATGAGCGACTCGGGCGGACGGCGCATCATGCGCGAATATACCCTGAAGCTCGATTACATCAAACCGTGCACACCGGAATTTCTGGAGAAAATGAAAGCCTTCGACAAAGAACTGGCACAATTCATAACCGAAAAACAGAAGCAGGCAGCCGATGGAAAAGTCGCCAATACGGATAATCCCGAAGGTCTGGTGAACGGAACTATCGACACGAATCTCGGTCTGTTCCGGGCCTACATGGTGATGTATCTGCGGCGCCATCCTTTCGTCAGCAAAGAACTGCTGCTGATGGTGCGGACACTGCCGCCGGTAGCCAACGGCCTTCCGGTCCAGATCTACTGTTTCTCCTCGAACAAAAACTGGCCGAGTTACGAATCCATCCAGGCAGAAATCATGGAACACTTCGTTTCCGTATTGCCGGCGTTCGAACTCTATCCGTTCCAAAACGCAGACGCCCGCGATATGATCCTGAGCAGCTACATCGAATCCGCCAAAGTCGATCTATCGACACTGATCGGAATCCCCTGGCATACGACCGTCACGCAAAGCAACCCGTTCGATGTAGAAAAACAGGAGGCGCAAGACTCATCTCCGAAAGCATAACCGATTCGGGATTTCACCCGCTACCGACAAGGCAATATCGGGATAAGCGAACTTCGGGAACAGGCATAGGTTCGCCGAGGTTACAACAGCCGGACGGACCCGCCCCCGACCGATTAGGACCAAACGAGAAACACCCTGCCGGAATCGGCAGGGTGTTTCTCGTTACTCGCAGGGCAACGTCCGGTAAAAACCGCATTTTCACCCCCCCTTCTCGACACGCTTCTCCGTTTATATGGTCATGGCGAAAATCTGCCCGCCATAAAACAGACCGCCCCTCGTCGGCTGCTCTTCCGTCAGACGATGCTGGCACCGCCATCGACGACCACGTGCTGACCGGTGACATAACTCGAAGCGTCGGACGAAAAATAGAGGATCGTACCGTTCAGTTCGCCCCGGCGACCGGGACGGCTCATCGGATCGGTGAAATTGTACATCCTCATGAACTCCTCGTTTTTGAAAAGCGTATCTTCGGTCATCTCGCTCTCGAAAAGTCCGGGGCAAACAGCATTCACCGTAATACCATCGACGCCGTACGAAGCGGCCATTCCGATCGTCAATCCCAAAACCGCCGCCTTCGATGCGTTGTAAACATGTCGGGCCAGCAACGGACTCTTGTCCGCGATCAGTGCGTTCACGGAAGAGATATTGACGATCTTGCCGTAACGGCGTTCGCGCATGTGAGGTACGACGTATTTGCAGACCAGATAAGCACCCCGCACGTTGGTATTCATCTCTTTGTCCCATTCATCGGTGGTCAGTTGCTCGACAGTACCCGGCACGGCGACACCCGCATTGTTGAGCAGAATGTCGATCTTTCCAAAGCGAGCCACGACCTGCCCGATCGCTTTGCGGACCTGCTCCTCGTCGGTCACGTCGCACCCCACGACAAGCACTTTACGCCCCGTTGCGGCTATTTCGTCGGCTACGGTCTTCAGTTTCTCGACCCTGCGAGCCAACAGTGCCACGTCAGCTCCCTGACCGGCATAAGCCCGGGCTGCATCCGCCCCCAGACCGCTCGACGCACCGGTTACGACAGCAACCCGTCCCGTCAAATCAAACAAATTATCCATATTGCATTCGATATTAGTACAACAATTCCCGCTTCGTGCCTTCTCCGTACCCGAACGCCGACCGACGCAGCTCCCCCTGCCGACTATTCACGAACGCCGTCCGTCAAAACCGTTTGGTATAACGATGACAGTACGGCTGCGTACCTTTACGGTTGTAGTAGTTCTGATGGTATTGTTCAGCCGGCCAGAAGCGGGAAGCCGGAGTTACGTCGGTCACCACGCTATACCCTTTCTCCTTCAGGATACGGATCAGCCGTTCGGCAACCTCCTTCTGCTCAGGGGTAGTATAGAAAATCTCCGACCGATACTGATCGCCCAAGTCGGGTCCCTGTCCGTCGAGCTGGGTCGGATCGTGTATCTCGAAAAAGAGCCTGGCAAGAGTTTCGTAAGAGACTTTCGAAGGATCGAACTCGACTTCGACGGCCTCGGCATGGCCCGTTTTATGGCTGCACACCTGCTCGTAGGTGGGATTCTCGGTATGGCCGCCGATATAGCCCGAACGAATGCTCTTCACTCCGTCCACCTTACCCAGCATATACTCCACGCCCCAGAAACAACCGCCGGCGAAAATAGCCCGTTCGGTTTGCACCGATTTCGGCGGCTCGGCTGACGAAGTATTTTCAGGCTTTTCGGCAGAAGCCGCTGCCGGTTCCGCGACCGGCATGGTCGGAATGGCCGCCGGTACGAAATCGAGGGAGAGGGAATTCACGCAATGGCGCGTATTTTTAGCGGTAAATCCTTCGTCCGTAAAGACGTGGCCCAAATGGGCTCCGCACTTGGCGCAGAGAATCTCCGTACGGCGTCCGTCGGCATCCGGTTCGCGGCGCACGGCACCCGGAATTTCATCATCGAAGCTGGGCCAGCCGCAGCCGGCATCGAATTTATCCTGCGAACGGTACAACGGAGCACCGCACCGGCGGCAGCGGTAGGTGCCGTCTTCGTCGTGGAGGTAATATTTACCGGAAAAGGGAGCTTCGGTTCCTTTTCGAACGATCACCCGCTCTTCTTCGGGAGTCAATGGTTTCATATTCTGTGCATTTAAAGTTATTGCCATGCCCGTAAGCACGGTCGCAATCGACAAACAGCGTATCATATTTTTCTTTCCTGCAAAAAATACACCGAAATTGTCCGAAAACGTATTCATCCATACGTAAGATAACGACCTCTTCCGTGCAACCGGAAATCCGGCCGGTATCAGCGAGGAATGAAGTAAAAAGAACAAAAAGCCGGAGCAGAATACCCTGCCCCGGCTTCGAACGATATATCGGCGAATTACTTCACCTCTTGCCCCCGGAGGAATACCCGGTGGATAAGCAGAGAGGTATAGGCATACGGCAGATATGCCACCGAAGGAATCTTCGTCGTGAGGAAGAAGTTCGCCTTCTTGCCTACGGTGATCGAACCGTACTCGCTGCTCAAGCCCATGGCGTAAGCACCGTTCAGTGTCGCGGCGTTGATCGCTTCGGCCGGCGTCATACGCATCTTGATGCAGGCCAGCGAAACGATCATCTTCATACTGCCCGAAGGCGATGAACCGGGGTTGAAATCCGAAGCCAAAGCCACGCTCAAACCGCCCTCGATCATTGCCCGTGCAGGAGGATACGGCATCTCCAGGAAGAAAGCGGCACCCGGCAGCATCGTCGGCATCGTACCGGACGTACGCAGCACTTCAATCTCCTCGGCCCCCATGCGCTCCAGATGATCGACGGACAGCGCCTTGTTGCGGACACCGACCTGCACACCGCCCGAAACGGCCAGCTCGTTGGCATGGATCTTCGGCACGAGACCGTACTCGGCACCCGCACGCAGGATCTGCTCCGTCTCTTCGACGGTGAAGAACCCCTGGTCGCAGAAGACATCGACGAACTCGGCAAGCTTCTCCCTGCCGACGGCAGGGATCATCTCCCGACAGATCAGGTCCACATACTCCTGCTGGCGGCCTTTATAGGCCCGGCCTACGGCATGAGCTCCGAGGAAAGTGGCACGGACGGTGATCGGCGAAGTTTCGCGGATGCGACGGATCACCCGCAGCATCTTGAGTTCATCCTCGGTCGTAAGACCGTAGCCGCTCTTGATCTCGACGCAGCCCGTACCCATTGCGATAATCTCGCGGATACGTTCCATCGCCTGCTCGTAAAGCTCGTCCTCGGAAGTTTCGTGCAAGCGGTCGGCGGAATTCAAGATGCCGCCGCCCCGCTTGGCGATCTCTTCGTAGCTCAAGCCGTTGATCTTGTCCAGGAACTCCTGTTCGCGGCTTCCGGCATAAACCAGATGGGTATGCGAATCGCAGAACGAAGGGAAAAGCATGCCTCCCTCCGCATCGACGACTTCCGTGTCGGGAGCCACCTCCGGCATCTTGTCCATCGTGCCGTATGCAGCGATACGGTCGCCGTCGGCCAGCAGCCAGGCGTTGTCGATCTCGCCGAGTACATTCATGTCGCGCCCCTTGACCCGAAGACGGCCGCTCTCGTCCACGCCGACGATCTTGGCTATGTTCTTAACGAGTAACATTACAATTTCTCGGTTTGAAGGAATTTCACCGAAGCGTCGATCAACGTGTACATCACCTGATCGTTCTCGACGAACGGCACATGCTTACGGTAAGCTGCCAGCAGATCCTCGATGGGCTTCGAAGAACGCAGCGGACGGCGGAACTCGAGGGCCTGTGCCGCATTGAGCAGCTCGATAGCCAGCACACGCTCGGTGTTCAGCACCACACGGTAGAGCTTCGTGGCAGCGTTGGAACCCATGCTGACGTGGTCCTCCTGACCCTGCGACGAAGGAATCGAGTCGCACGAAGCGGGCCAGCAAAGACCCTTGCTCTGGCTCACGATCGAAGCGGCCGCGTACTGCGGAATCATGAAACCGCTGTTCAGACCCGGCTTGGCCACCAGGAACGAGGGCAGCTCGCGTGCACCCGAAATCAGCTTGTAAATACGACGCTCGGAGATGTTGCCCAACTCCGCAACAGCAATAGCCAGGAAATCCATCGCCAGAGCGATCGGCTGTCCGTGGAAATTACCGGCCGAAACGATGATATCCTTCTCGGGGAAGATCGTCGGGTTATCCGTAGGGCTGTTGATCTCGGTTTCGAGAACACCGCCTACATAGTCGATCGTATCTTTCGACGCACCGTGTACCTGGGGAATGCAACGGAACGAATAGGGATCCTGCACGTGCTTCTTCGGACGGGCGATCATCTCGCTGCCTTCGAGCAGGCGACGGAAATTGCGAGCCGTAGTAAGCTGTCCCTTGTGGGCACGGATTTCATGCACCTCGTCGATGAACGGGTTGATGCGGCCGTCGAATGCGTCGAGCGACATCGCGCCGATCAGGTCGGCCCACTCGCTCAAGCGACGAGCCTTGATAAGCGAATATACGCCGAAAGCCGACATGAACTGCGTACCGTTCAGCAGGGCGAGGCCCTCCTTCGATTGCAGCGAAATAGGCTTCCAGCCGAACTCCTTGAGGACTTCGTCCGAAGGACGCCGTGCACCCTTGTACTCCACTTCGCCGAGGCCCAGCAGCGGCAGGCACATGTTGGCCAGCGGAGCCAGGTCGCCCGAAGCGCCCAGCGATCCCTGCTGGAACACGACCGGCAGCACGTCGTTGTTGAAGAAATCGACCAGACGCTGTACGGTTTCGAGCTGCACGCCCGAATTGCCGTACGAAAGGGACTGGATCTTGAGCAGCAGCATCAGCTTCACGATCTCGGCAGGAACGCGCTCGCCCGTACCGCAGGCATGCGACATCACCAGGTTCTTCTGCAACTGCGAGAGCTGGTCCTTGTCGATCGAAATATTGCAGAGCGAACCGAAGCCGGTCGTAATACCGTAGATGGGCTCTTTCTGGGTTTCCATCTTGTTATCCAGGTATTCGCGACAACGCACGATGCGTTTTTTCGCATCTTCGCTCAAGTCGATTTTGATATTGTTTTCCAGAATTTCGCGGACACGATCGACCGTAAGATGCTCCGCGCTGATATGATGAATCATCGTTGTATTTCTTATTAAAGGTTAATACTCAAAAATAAGTCGAATTGTTTTTCGGTGCTCTCGACGTCCGGCGTACAGGGAATCCCCTCCGCTTCAGCCAATCGAAAGCATTCTCTCCGTCCGGCAGCAACCGAACGGAGAGAAGACCGATCTATTATTTCACTTCGTCGATAGCCTTGCGAACCAGCTTGTCGTCCGCCAGGTTGGGAAGGGTCACCTTCAGGCCCGGGGTACGCTCCATCTCGCGTTTGATAGCGAACATCGCGCCCTCGTTGCGGGCCCAGCTGCGGCGTGCGATACCGTTGTTCACGTCCCAGAGAAGCATCTCCTTGATATGACGCGCGGAATCCTCCGATCCGTCGATCACCATACCGAAGCCGCCGTTGATTACCTCGCCCCAGCCTACGCCGCCGCCGTTGTGGATCGAAACCCAGGTAGCGCCGCGGAACGAGTCGCCGATAACGTTCTGCACAGCCATATCAGCCGTACGGTTCGAACCGTCGTAGATGTTCGAGGTTTCACGGTACGGAGAATCGGTACCCGACACGTCGTGGTGGTCACGACCCAATACGACAGGTGCGGAAATTTCGCCGCGTGCGATAGCGTCGTTGAACGCGAGCGCGATCTTGGTGCGGCCCTCGCTGTCGGCATACAGGATACGTGCCTGCGAACCTACGACCAGCTTGTTCTTGCCAGCCTCCTTGATCCAGTGGATATTGTCGTCGAGCTGTCCGGCGATCTCCTTCGGAGCGGTCTTGCGAATCTCTTCGAGCACTTCGGTAGCCAGACGGTCTGTAGTAGCCAGGTCTTCGGGTTTGCCCGACGTACATACCCAGCGGAAGGGACCGAAGCCGTAGTCGAAGAACATCGGCCCCATGATATCCTGCACATAGGAAGGATAGCGGAAACGACCGCCCTCGCCCATGATGTCGGCACCGGCACGCGAAGACTCCAACAGGAAGGCATTGCCGTAATCGAAGAAATACATACCCTTGGCGGTCAGCTTGTTGATCGCAGCCACCTGGCGGCGCAGCGACTCCTGAACACGCTTCTTGAACTCCTCGGGATCCTCTGCCATCATGCGGTTGGACTCTTCGTAGCTCAAGCCGACGGGATAGTAACCGCCTGCCCAGGGGTTGTGCAGCGACGTCTGGTCGGAACCCAGATCGACATTGACGTTCTCGGCAGCCAGACGCTCCCAAAGATCGACCACGTTGCCCTGGTAAGCCAGCGACACGGCCTCCTTGTTCTCCTGTGCCTTCTTCGCACGGGCCAGCAACTCGTCGAGCGAGGTGTACACCTCATCGACCCAGCCCTGCGAATGACGCGTATGCACCGCTTTGGGGTTGATCTCGGCCGTGATGCTCACCACACCGGAGATATTACCCGCCTTCGGCTGCGCACCCGACATACCGCCCAGACCGGCCGTCACGAAGAGCATGCCGCGAATGTCTTTCTTACCCTCGGTAAGACGTTTGCGGGCTGCGTTGAGCACCGTGATCGTCGTGCCGTGCACGATACCCTGCGGGCCAATATACATATAGGAGCCGGCGGTCATCTGACCGTACTGCGAAACGCCGAGCGCATTGAAACGCTCCCAATCGTCCGGTTTCGAATAGTTCGGAATCACCATACCGTTGGTTACGATCACGCGCGGAGCGTCGGGATGCGACGGGAACAGGCCCATCGGGTGTCCCGAATACATCACCAGCGTCTGATCGTCGGTCATCTGGGACAGATACTGCATCGTAAGCAGATACTGCGCCCAGTTCTGGAACACGGCACCGTTACCGCCGTAGGTAATCAGCTCGTGGGGATGCTGCGCCACAGCCTTGTCCAGGTTGTTCTGGATCATCACCATAATCGCAGCGGCCTGACGCGACTTGTGGGGATACTCCTCGATCGGACGGGCATACATCTCATAATCGGGACGGAAACGATACATATAGATACGACCGTACTTGTGCAACTCCTCGGCGAACTCGCGGGCCAACACTTCGTGGTGCTTGGCCGGGAAGTAGCGCAGGGCATTGCGGATGGCCAGCACGCGCTCCTCCTCGGTGAGTATCTCCTTACGCTTGGGCGCGTGGTTGATGGTGGGATCGTACGGTTTCGGTGCGGGCAGCACATCGGGGATACCCGCCTTGATCTGCTCCTGAAATTCCTTTACAGTCATTGTTTTATATGTATTAAATTATTTAATCTTGCTCTCGACGATTTCCAGAATCTCACGCTCGGCTTTCTCCGCATCGGCGACGATCCGGTTGGCCTGGCCGATCAGGTCATCGGCGACGGCACGGTCTTTCAGACCGGCGGCATTGATCTTCACGTTCAGACACGCACCCAGCACGGCGCTGCGGGCAGCCAGCGCTCCGACGCCGGCGTCGGTTACCGAATTGGGATTTCCCTGTTCGGCCATCGCCTTCACGATTTCGAACACCTTGAACGAGGTCTGCATCGTACGCAGAGGCACCTGCGTAGCGTAGAGCGTAGCCTCCTGCAATGCGGCGCTACGGGCAGCTTTCTCCTCGTCGGTACCCTTCGGCATCGAGAATACGTTCATGATCCGGTTGAACGCTTCGGTATCCTCATCGACCAGGTGCAGCAACTCGGTCATCAGCTTCTGGCCTTTGTCCGCCCAGTCGGAGAACTCCTCCCAACGTGCGTCCCAGCCGGGTTTGTGCGACGACAGGTTGGCGACCATCGTACCCAGGGCAGCGCCCAGCGCACCCATGTAAGCGGAAATCGAACCGCCGCCCGGAGCCGGGGACTCGCTGGCGGTCTCCTCTGCGAAGCCGGTGCAGGTCAGATCGACCAGTTTCTTCTTCTTATTGTCCGCTTCGATCAGGTATTCGATCACCTTCTCTTCCGGTTTGAACGGCTTCAACTCGTCCAGACCCATCGACTTGATGGCGATACGGATGATCTCCTCCTCGGAAATACCGGTCGAACGCTCCTGCTTCTTCAGGAAATAGCGGCCCGCCTCGATCAACGTGCGCTTCGGAATCAGGCCGACGATCTCGGTACCGGTCACACGCACACCGCGTGCGTTGGCGGCGCGGCAAACCTCGTCGAAAGCCACGTGGAGCGGCGTAACGGAAATATTGGTGATATTCATCGAAACCTGGGCGATCTGGTACTCGTCGATGAACCAGCCGATCGCCTTGGTAGCCTTCAGCGTACCGGGCTTCATGATGGTCTTGCCGTTCTCGTCCTTCAAGGGTTTGCCTACGGGCGAATTGCCTTCGCGTACCGGACGGCCCTTTTCGCGCACGTCGAACGCGATGGCGTTGGCGCGACGCGTCGAAGTGGTGTTCAGGTTGTAGTTCACGGCGATCAGGAAGTCGCGTGCACCTACGGCGGTGGCACCCGTGCGTGCTACGCCCTCGTCGAAGGGACGGTCGCCGAAATCGGGAGCTTTGCCTTCGTGATTCATCTTCTCGGGCAGCGCCTCGTACTCACCGGCACGACATACGGCCAGGTTGCGGCGCTCCGGCGTAAAGGCAGCCGCCTCGTAGCAATAGGTCGGCACATGCAACTCGTCGGCGATGCGCTTGGCCAACTGACGGGCCAGCTCGGCGCACTCCTCGAGCGTAATACCCGCGATCGGGATGAGCGGACATACGTCCGTGGCACCCATACGGGGATGCGCTCCCTTATGATTACGCATATCGATAACCTCGGCAGCTTTCTTGACGCCCTGGAAAGCCGCTTCCAGCACGGCTTCGGGTTCTCCGACGAAGGTAACCACCGTACGGTTGGTCGCTTCACCCGGATCGACGTCGAGCAACTTGACTCCGTCAACCGCCTCGATTGCGGAAGTAATCTGCTGAATAACAGCCTTGTTACGGCCCTCGCTAAAGTTGGGCACGCATTCAATAATACGTTTTTCCATGTATTTTAGAGTATGTTAAGAATTTGTATTCGCTTCAGAATTAGCCCGTAAAACAGACCTACAAATATACGAAATAAATAAATATCCCTCCAAAGAAAGTTACAAATCTTTTATCGAAACGGACTATACGGTTACAAACTATCACGTATTCCACGGCCGAATCTCACAATACGACACTTTTCGCAACGATAAAACGGGCCGGGATTCGATCCCGGCCCGCCGCAAACAAACTTTTCCGGACATTACCCGATCGTCACGACGATACCGCCCGAAAACCAGACGCCGGGCATCTCCAACCCGCCGAAATCAAAATAACGGGTATCGGTCATGTTCATCACGTCGAAATAGAGTTTCCACCCCTTCTTTTCCCACGACAGACGGCCGTCCAACAGGAAATAAGGCTTGAAGTCACGCACTTCGGTCATCATCTTGCCGTCGGGATCCAACATCAGGGAACCGTCCGCATTACGCAAATAATAGGTATAGCTGCCGTTGCGGTCATATACCGCACCGGTCAGCGTGAGCGAACAGTTACGCAGAAAACGGAATTCGACCGTCGCCGCCGCTTTGTGCTTCATATAATCCAGCGCACTGGAAGTGATGACCCGATCGACTTTGCTCGTATGGATATAGCCGTATGAAACCGAAATCCGGTGCAGAAACCCGGTCGTCGTATAACCGCCCGAAACCTCCAGTCCATAGGTGTCGAGCTTGCTCTCCTGCTCGGAGTGCCACTTGCCCAGCTCCTCGCGCCAAACCCAGTCGATGATGTCGCGCCCCTGCCGGTAGTAAGTAAACAGCGAAGCATTCCACCCGCTGCGGGCGTAATCCGCCGCGAAACGATAGGTAATCGCATGTTCAGGCTTCAAATCCAGATTATTGAGCTGTGCAGGGGATGTGTAATAAAGATCGGTGAAGGTAGGCAGTCGCATCGACTGGGCCGCACCGACCTCGAGCCGCAGCCCACGCACCGGACGATAGCCTCCCGAAAGACTCCACAGGGCCGAAGTCCCATAAGGCGTGAAGCTCACCCCGGCCGAACCGGAAACGTCGAAACGCTCCCACTGTTTGACATGCCGCAGCCAGAGATTTCCCACGTGACGGTCCTTGGCATGGGTATATTTGCCGTGCGGAGTCGGAAGCGGCTCGCCGAGATTGGTGCTGTAAATGTGGTTGTAGGTGTAATCGCCTCCCAGGGAGGTCACACCGCCCTTCCACGTACAGTCGGCCCAGAACTCGGCTCCCGCATTGTCCGTATTGTGATGATTCATCGGCGTACCGCGCGTCCAGTCGTAACGGTCGAAATTCTTGCGGTAGCTGACCGACGAATTGAGCGTGAAACGCCCGACGGATTTCACCCATCGCAGCGAAGAGAGCACCGTCGAAGTATGCTCGAACTGATCGGGATTGTACGCGGCATAGAAACCGTTCGAACCGAACGACCGGTTCTGATAACCGGCCTGGAAATCGAAAAATCCGGCCTTTTCACTGTCGTAGTTCATCCGCAAGTAACCGTTGTAGTTCTCGAAATCGGTGTTGTGGATATACCCGTCGCTGCGACGGTACGACCCGGCGGCAAAAAGGGAAAAACGTCCCTTGGTCACGGCCCCCGAGAGATTGCCGTACGCATAGCCGTCGTCGCCGCCCGCCGCCTCGATGCGCAGATAGCGGGATTTGAGAGGCATCGTGCGGATATTCAGGGCCCCTGCATACGCACCGACGCCCGATACGCCGTCGATCAGATCGATTCCCGCGATGCAATCTATGTCGATCGGCAGCGAATGCGACTGATGACCCGTTCGGGCATCCGTAAAGTTAATACCGTTGAGCATGACCATCGTCTGGTCGAAGGAACCTCCCCGGATCATAATGTCCGCCTGCGTTCCCCTGCCGCTCCGTTCCCGAAGATCGATCGCAGGGCTCAAACGCAGCACAGACTCGAGGGTCTGGACCGGCGCCGAAGCACCCGCCTTTCGATCGAAAACGGAGGTGGACGACATCGTACTGCGCGTGGGGGTAGCTTTCACCCCCGTCACCTCGACCTTTTCGATCTCCAGCTCTCTGGCGATCGTAAGCGAATCGACGGTCTGCGCCTGCACGGGCGTCGTCGTGGACAGGAGAATGGTGGACATCGAAACAGAGAGGACTCCGATGGTAACCTGGCGCCGAAGGCTCGCGAAAGCGGCGTACCCCTTGCGACACCAGCGCCTGAAGCGCGGAGTACGCTTTGTTTGGATCTCTTTCATCCTGTAAAAATTAAAGTGATTAATAATATCGGCCTCGGTTCCTCTGCAGCGGAACTTCGGCCTGTCGGGGTGCAAAGATAATCCATTTGTCCGGACACACAAACGAAAAGGCCGGCCCTATGGCTGGCCGGCCTCTCTTTTCCATTCTATTTTTTATTACCACTCTTTCACCTTTTCGGATGCCTTATCGACCAATTCCCTGGTCTTGTCGAGCACTTTGCCTGCCTGCTCCTTGGCCTGTCCTTTCAGTTGCTGCGCCTGCTGGCGGGCGCTTTCCTTGACCTGGCCGGCTTTCGCTACGACCTGTTCTTTCACCTGACCGGCTTTCGCGGCCACATGCTCTTTCACATCCTGTACCGTATCGGACAGATCCGCCTTCAGACGCTCTTTGTCCGCATTCAATTTCTCATTCATACGAATAATTTTTTAGTCTATCTTTTTCTCTTTTTTATTGCCTACGGCAGCTACGATCCACAACAATACGATAGCACCGACTACCGAAGTGACGATACTGCCGATGGTTCCTACGGCGAAAAGTCCGAACAGCGAGAAGATCCAGCCGCCGAGCACCCCGCCGACGATGCCGACAACTAAATTGACGATCAGGCCGGACCCCCGCCCTTTCACGATCAGGTTGGCGAGCCATCCGGCAACCAAACCTATCAATAAATACCACAAGAAAAACATAATCGATAATTTTTTAAGTTCTTTCGATACTGCTTGTACAAAATCTCCGCCAAACCCGAAAAACGACCGGACTTTATCGCAACCGCCCCAACGCCACCTCCGGCCGGACAAAAATCAAGGGACCGCTCCGCAAACCGAACGGAAGATCCGGGAAACAGCTCAGGAATCCGACAGACGGGCAAGCTCACCACATTTGACTACCTCTCGCCTCCGAAATACCTAAAACGGGTGATTGCCCGCCCGTTTTACCCCCCCTACTTTTGCAAACGAATAAAACCAAAAGCCCATGATTAAAAATATCTGCACTGTCATCCTATTATTATTGTCCGTCCTGCCCGCAGCGGGACAAAACCGGGTAAAGGTCAAAATCTCGGGCAATGTCATCACCACAGACGGCGCTCCGGCCGAATACATCACGGTTTCGCTGAAAAATACGGTATTCGGCGGGATGTCCGACGGGGACGGCAATTTCGAATTTGCGGCTCCCCCGGGCGAATATACGATGGTCGTCCAATCCGTAACCGCCCACCGCAAGGAGTTTCCGGTCACCATCGAAACCGGTCGGGAAAACGTATTCCCGAACATCGAAGTCAAGGAAGATATCAACCAGTTGGAGGAGGTGGTCGTCACCGGACAGTTCTCGCCGCAATCCATGAAAAACTCCTTATATAAGGTACGGTCGGTAAACAGCGATCAGATCCGGCAAAAGGCACCCCTGGATGTACAGTCGCTTCTCAACACCGAAATCGGCATCCGCCTCTCGAACGACATGGCGCTCGGAGAAACGGACTTCGAGCTGATGGGTATGAGCGGCAACAACGTCAAAATCCTCATGGACGGTATTCCGATGATCGACCGAGGCTCGACCAAACAGAGCCTCAGCCAACTCGACGTAAACCGGATCGAACGGGTCGAAATCGTCGAAGGTCCGATGTCGGTAGTCTATGGCACGGATGCCCTTGCGGGAGTCATCAACATCATCACCAAAAAGGGACCGGGCTATTCCGGCGAAAGCACCTGGCGCGTGGGCGCCCGCATCCAGGAAGAAACGATGGGCAAGGAATACCAGTTCTTCAACGGCGAAGGTCTTCACAACGAAAGCATCGACCTCGGATTCAATCTTAAAAACGGACTCTACTTCAACGGCGGCTACACCCGCAACGACAACGGCGGCTGGCAGGGCGACCTGACCGGACGCGAAAAGCGCTGGCATCCCAAAGACCAGTCGCTGGCCAACGGTATGATAGGGTTCCAGCGACGCAACCTGAACGTCTGGTACCGGCTGGATTTCCTCGACGAGAAAATCTTCGGTCCTCTGAACGGTACCGCCATCGAACCGGAGAAGGTTTCCGACAAGGACTATCTGACCAAACGATACACCCATCAGTTGCAGGCAGACTGGAGACTGGACAACCGGTTGAGCGTCAATCTCGCCCTCTCCTACCAGGACTACAAGCGCCGCACGCAGACCACCTGGACAGACCTCTCGACCGGAGAGAAATGGCTCTCGGCCGAAGATGCCAGTCAGGATGTCACCCAGTACAAAGCCTGGATCGCACGGGCGACGGCAACTTGGAATATCGGCCCGAAGATCAGCCTTCAGCCCGGTCTGGAATACCAATGGACCGAAGGCAAGGGCGGACGCATCGACGGCACCCCCACGATCTCCGATCTGGCATTCTTCATCTCGGCCGAATACAAACCCTGGAACTGGCTGAGCGTACGCCCCGGCGTCCGCGCCTTTCTGATGGCCGACTACGAAGCTCCAGTGGCCGTACCTTCGATCCTGACGAAATTCAACCTGACGCCCGATATGGACATCCGACTCTCCTACGCCTACGGCTTCCGCACGCCGACCCTGCAGGAGCTCTACTTCTCGTTCCACAACGACAACCACGACATCGACGGCAACCCGGACCTGAAAGCCGAATATTCGAACAATGTCACGGGATCGTTCACCTACCGCATCTTGCATAACGCGCGGATCCGGCTCACCACCACGTTGAGCGGTTTCTACAACGTCTTCAAGGACAAGATCAGCCTGGCGCAGAACGTCGATATTCCCAACTACAACACCTACTACAACATCGGCCGCTACAAGACCCTGGGCGGGGCGCTGGAAACCTCGCTGGCATGGGGCGGATTACGCGTGAACGTCAATGCTTCGCTGATCGGACGCTACAACCAATACGCCTCCGACGATAAAAGCCTGCCCCAGTTCCGCTATTCGCCCGAAGTGAGTACGACCATCAGTTACCATATCGCCAAGTCGGGAACGGACATCAGTTTCTTCTACAAATACACCGGCCAGCGCAAGGAGTACTATTACCACGAATACACGACCCCGGACAACAAGAAAGAGAGCGAAATTTACCTGCGGGGACTCCCCTCCTACCACTACGGGGACATCACCGTCACGCAGAAGCTGACCTCGTTCCTGAGCCTGAACGTAGGTGTCAAAAACCTCTTCAACCTGACCGACATACGCACGATCGTAGAATCCGCGAACGACACCCCTTCGGTCAGCTACCTCGGCTGCGGACGCAGCTACTTCATCGGGCTGAATTTGATGCTGAACGGAAAATTCAAAAAATAACAAATTCAATATTAACTAATTAAAACCATTCTATGAAAAGATTACTTTACTTACTGTCAGCCTGTCTGATGACCTTCGGATTCTCGGCATGCAACGACGATGACGACAACCTGAAGTTGCAGGACATTTCGGTCGAATTCGCCGTATCGGAAGCCGGCATGGACGGCGAAACCGTCAGCCTCGGCCTGAAACTCAGCCGCGCTACGACCGAGAGCCTGGACGTAACGATGGAAATGACCTCTTCGGACGTATCCGACGCGGACATCACGACGACCCCGGCCATGACCGACGGCAAGATCACGGTCAATATTCCGGCCGGACAGTCCACGGGCACTTTCACCGTAGCCAAAGCGACGGGTAAAAACCCCGAGGGAACGGCGAAATTCCAGATTCTATCACTCTCGCTGACCGAAGGCTACAAGATCGGCACGACCAAGGAGATGACCCTCTCGTTCACTCCGATCGTCTCCACGGGCGGCACGATGACGCTCGAAGGGAAAGTCGGTGACCAGAACTATGCCAACATGGTCTATGTCGATCTGAGTAATAACAGCCAGACGCAAATCGACCGCAAGAGCTGGAACCTGGGCTTCTACTGCGGCGATGAGTTCCGCGTGGTACTCAACTCTTCATACGCAACGGTAGCGGCCGCTTCCGAGAAAACGGACTTCGCAGCCGTAACCCTCGAAGATGCGCAGAGCGCACCCAACATCGCCGCAGGCAGCATGTCCGAAGACTTCAAGGCGGAATGGATCGACGACGTCACGGGCGACCTGTCGAAGACCGCATTCGGCGAAATATCGGCTACGGATGCGAACAACAAGGTATTTTTCGTGGCCTCGGCCGACAACAAGACCAATACCGACGGTACGGAAAACCGGAGCCTCTGGTACAAAGTGAAAGTCACCCGCAGCGGCAACGGCTACAAAGTAGAGTACGGCAAGGTGGAAGATACGACCCCCAAAACCGTCGAAATCACGAAAGACCCGATTTACAGCTTCATCGGACTCTCGCTCGAAACCGGCGAACAGGTGCTCCAGCCCGCCAAGAGCAAATGGGACATCATGTGGGCCTACGCCGCCTCTTCGACCATGATGGCATCGGGACCGGTGATCTCGTTCACGCAGGATGTAATCACGATCAACAACCTGGGCGGCGCGGAAACAGCGATCGTCATGACGGACACCAAGTCGTATGCCGACTTCAAACTTGCGGACGTGGCATCTGCGGAGTTCCAGACGGAAGCGAACACGATCGGCACCGACTGGCGCACCCCCGCAATGCCGGGCGTGGAGAATCCGGGTGTCAAGGCAGACCGTTTCTTCGTCATCAAGGACTGTGCGGAAAACTACTACAAGCTCCGGTTCCTCAAATTCGGTTCGGGCGACGACGGTGAGCGCGGACGTCCGCAACTGGAGTACGAGTTGCTGAAATAGACGAAATGATGCGATCGGATTGGCTGGCAGCACCGGAACTCCGGGACTGCCGGCCAAACCACGCAAAAAGAGTCCGTTTTCACGATACGGCCCGTCCGGTATGGATCCGGACGCCGGCAATCCTCAAGAATCTTAACAATTTACACTTCGAATAATGGCAAAAAACAAGAAATGGATCCTCGCGGCCGTCGCCGTACTCGCAGTGGTCCTGTGCTGCTGGGCGGCGTGGAGCAAATGGGCATCCACGACCCGGATCGGACTGATGAACTTCCAGAACTATCAGACGGCCAGCCTCGTCAAATCCAACGAAGACAACTTCATCGAATACGAAGAAATACCGCTCGACCGGCTCGACCGGCTCGGACGTTACGACCTGGTGCTGGGATTCGGCATGGGTCTGAAAATCACTGAAGAGCAGCGGGCGCAGATCCTCGCGGCAGCCGACGAAGGCACCCCTATCTACATTTACGCCGCGACCAACCCGGAGAACGACATCTGTAGCCTCGACAGCCTCACCAAGGCCGGAATCTCGGCCTACATCGGCAACGGCAACAAGCGGAATTACCGGAATATGGCCCGCTACGTCCGCCAGCATATCGACGCGAAGCGCCTCTTCGTCACACCGGCTGAAGAAGCTGTCGAGAGCGCTTCGGACGTACTCTACCACCTGGACGAAGACCTCTCGTTCAAAACCGTCGCGGACTATGAGAAATACCTCCGGGAACAGGGAATTTATCGGGAGAAAGCCCCCAAAATCGCAATCGTAGGCGGTCTGAACGACCCCTTCAGCGGCAACCGGGCCAACATCGACAGCCTGATCGTATCGCTGCAAAACGCAGGAATGAACGTCTATCCCGTTTCGTCGTACCGCCAGCGTTTGGCGTTCCTGCGGGAAATCGGTCCCGACGCGGTCATCCACTTCGCGCATGGGCGCATGGTCATGGGCCAGGCCGACGCAGCCGTGGAGTGGCTGAAGGAGCGAAACATCCCGATCTTCTCGCCGCTCTCCATGCTGGAAACGCAGGAGGAGTGGGAAAGCGACCCGATGGGGATGTTCGGGGGATTCATGTCCCAGAGTATCGTCGTACCCGAACTGGACGGCGCGATCTACCCCTACGTGCTGAACGATCAGGAACTGGACGAAGAGGGAATCTACCTCTTCAAGGCCATTCCCGAACGGCTGAAGAATTTCACCCGGATCATCGGCAACTTCATCTCGCTGAAACGGAAGCCGAATGCTGAAAAGAAAGTAGCGATCTACTACTTCAAAGGCGCCGGACAATCCTCGCTGACGGCCCAGGGACTGGAAACGGTGCCGTCGCTCTATAATCTCCTGAAACGGCTCAAGGCCGAAGGCTACACGGTGAAAAACCTGCCTGCGACCGAAAAAGAGTTCGAAAAGCTGCTGATGACGCAGGGGGCCGTATTGAGTACCTATGCCGAAGGAGCTTTCGACGACTTCCTGAAAAACGGCCGTCCGGCACTGGTCGGAAAGTCGGAATACGAATCCTGGGTGCAGGACGCCCTGCCCGAAGAGCTCTATGCCGACGTCGTGCAACTGTACGGCGAAGCGCCGGGCCGCTATATGAGTACGGTCCGGGAGGGCGAGCCGTGCCTGGCCGTAGCCCGCATCGATCTGGGCAACGTCGTGCTGCTGCCGCAGCCCATGGCCGCGGTCGGCGACGACGCCTTCGCCATCGTACACGGTGCTAAAACCGCTCCGCCCCACCCCTACATCGGCGCCTACCTCTGGGCGCAATACGGCTTCGGAGCCGACGCGATGATTCACTTCGGCACACACGGCAGCCTGGAATTCACGCCCCGGAAACAGGTGGCGCTCTGCCGCTACGACTGGCCCGACCGTCTGGTGGGCACCATTCCCCACTTCTATTACTACACCATCGGCAACGTCGGCGAAAGCATGATGGCCAAACGCCGCTCGTACGCTACGACGATCTCCTACCTGACCCCGCCGTTCACGGAGAGCAAGACCCGGGGACAGTACAAGGAGCTGATGAACAAAATCGAAGCGTACTACAAGACCGACGAGGCCCGCCAGCCGGAGGTATCGATCGCCGTGAAAAAGATCGCCGTGAAGATGGGCCTGCACCGCGACCTGCGGCTGGACAGCCTGCTCACGCAGCCCTACACTGCCGAGGAGATCGCCCGCATCGAAAACTTCGCCGAGGAGATCGCCAACGAAAAGATGACCGGGCAGCTCTATACGACCGGCGTTCCCTACTCGCCGGAGAAGATCCGTTCGTCGGTAATGGCCATGAGCGCCGACCCGATCGCATACAGCGTAGCGGCCCTCGACCGCCAGCGCGGAAAGGTAACCGACACGCAGCTCAAGAGTCAGGCATTCTTCACGCAGCACTATCTGGAGCCGGCCAAACAACTGGTCCGCCAGGTACTCGGCGGACAGAAAGCCGACGACGCACTGGTCTGCCGCGTAGCGGGAATCACCCCGGAGAAGCTCGCCGAAGCGCACACGATCCTCACTCCGCCCCGGCGAGGTATGATGATGGGCCGCGCAGCTACTCCTACGGAATATACGGCCGATCAAAAACGCGAAGCGCAGGCCATCGCCGAAGTGGAGCGTACCGTGACGAATATCCAGAACTACAAACGGGCGCTGGAGGAGAGTCCGGAAATGGAGATGCGCTCGATTCTGAACGCTCTGGCGGGCGGATACGTCGCACCAACTTCGGGCGGCGATGCCGTGGCCAATCCGCAGGCGGTGCCTACGGGCCGCAACCTTTATGCTGTGAACGCAGAGACCACCCCGTCCGAACAGGCCTGGGCCAAGGGCAAGGAGCTGGCGGAGAATACGCTCGCACAATACAAGAAAACGCACGGCGACTATCCGCGCAAAGTCAGCTACACCTTCTGGAGTAGTGAATTTATCGAGAGCGAAGGTGCGACGATCGCCCAGGTGCTCTACATGCTGGGCGTAGAGCCGGTACGCGACGCCTACGGCCGCGTGTCCGACCTACAGCTGATCCCTTCCGAGCAGTTGGGCCGGCCCCGCGTGGACGTAATCGTGCAGACCTCGGGGCAGTTCCGCGACCTAGCGGCATCGCGCCTGGCACTGATTTCGCGGGCCGTCGAGATGGCGGCGGCAGCGACCGACGACCGGTACGGCAACCGCGTGGCGGAAAGCACGGTGGAGACCGAACGCCTGCTAGTCGAGCAGGGCGTATCCCCGAAAGACGCGCGTGAAATGTCCACGCAGCGGGTATTCGGAGGTGTGAACGGCATGTACGGAACCGGCATCCAGGACATGATCACCAGCGGCGACAAGTGGACCGACGAACAGGAGATCGCCGACGCCTACATCAACAACATGGGCGCCGTGTACGGCAGCGACGAAGAGTGGGGAGAGATGAAGGCCGGACTGCTGCGGGCCGTGCTCCACAACACGGACGCCGTCGTACAGCCCCGTCAGAGCAACACCTGGGGCGCGTTGAGCCTCGATCACGTCTATGAGTTCATGGGCGGGATGAACCTGGCCGTGCGCAATGTCACGGGCAAGGACCCCGACGCCTATTTCGCCGACTACCGCAACCGCAACAACGTCAAAATGCAGGAGCTCAAGGAGGCTATCGGCGTGGAATCCCGCGCCACGATCTTCAATCCGGAATACGTCAAGGAGGTGATGAAGGGCGGCGCATCGAGCGCATCGCAGATCACCGAGGTCGTGACCAACACCTACGGATGGAACGTCACCAAACCCGATGTCATCGACAAGGAGATGTGGGACCGGATCTACGACGTGTATGTCCAGGACAGCTACGGCCTGGGAACCGAACAGTTCTTCCGTCAGCAGAATCCGGCAGCCCTGCAGGAAATCACGGCCGTAATGCTGGAAACTGCCCGCAAGGGAATGTGGAAAGCCTCGGAGCAACAGCTCAACACACTGGCGAGCCTGCACACGGAGCTGGTCGAAGAGTTCGGCTCGACAGGCAGCGGATTCTCGGGCGGCAACGCCAAATTGCAGGAGTTCATCGCCGGACGGGTCGCTCCGCAGCATGCGGCGGCCTACAAACAGCAGATCCAGACCATGAAGACCGTACAAAGCCCGGATAACAAGAACGGGATGGTACTCAAGAAAGACGAAGTGTCCAGCGGTGAACAAGGTCGGAAAAACGCCCTGAACGGCGTATGGATCGCCGGCGGAGTACTGGTGTTGTTCGTCGTCCTGCTGCTGGTGCTCCGCAAAAAGAGAAAAGACAACTAATACGATACTATGCAACTAATCATCAGCGTACTCATCCTGTTCATCCTCATCAACTGCGTGCTCAAACTCAGTTTCTGGAGGATCTGGCAGGCCGCTCTGTTCGGAGCGGTGTGCGGCGCCTTCGTCATCGCGACCTACCCGTACGCCATTCTGCAATCGAAGACACAGTTGGCCGACTACCTGCAAAACACGACGGCTCTGCAAAATATGGCCGTTATCATCACGCTCGAATCGGTCGTCTGCTTCGCCTACTGCATCGCCGTGCTGCGGGGTTGGTTCGGACAACAGGAACGGTGGTGGGTGAAACCCCTGAAGTGGTACCCCAGCCTACTCGTCTTCCCCGTGCTGTTCTACCTGCAGACCGAATTGGTGTTCAGTTTTCCCGGAACGTCGTTCTCGGCGATCTCCTATGCGTTCGCCGCAGCCGTCGTCGTGCTGTTCCCGCTGCTCTGCCACCTTTTCCGGCTCCTGCTGCCGGAAAAGGAGATGCGGCTGGAGACGCACTTTCTGGTGAGTCTCTTCGTCTGCATCATCGGCCTGCTGACCACCGTCAACGGCAATGTAACCTATCCGGCGGTCGATGAGCCGACGAACTGGCGGGCACTGGGATTCGCCTTCGGACTGTTCCTGGTTCTCTTCGTGCTTGGGGCGCTCTGGAACCGCATCAAATGGATCGTCCTGCAAAAGCGAAACGCCCGCAAAAAACATTCGGCACAACCCCGAACCGTCATAAATTCCAAGAAATCGTAAAACAAATAAACTTATATGGAAACCATTTCACAAGTACTTTTCTGGGTGGCCAACAGCCTGCTTATCCCGGATATTCTGCTGCTGTTGCTGCTGTTCATCCGCGCCCTGCTGCTCGTGGGCGGCATCTACAACCAATACATGGCCAAACGCAAGAACGACAAGCGACTGAACGACCTGATCAAAAACCTGACACCGGACAAGGTGGACGACCTGCGCAAAGCGCTGCCCGCGAAAGACAACTCGCTCTACATCCGCTATCTGCGCGACCTGCTGACCAACCCGGCCAGCCAGGATTACGCAGACTACCTGATCTCGAATTTCGAGAACGACGCCGAGAAGGACGTGATCCTGTCCAAACTTCTCACCAAGATCGGCCCCGTACTGGGTCTGATCGGCACGCTGATCGCCATGAGCCCGGCGCTCGTGGGACTCTCGACGGGCGACATCGCAGGTATGTCCTACAATATGCAGGTCGTATTCGCCACGACGGTCGTGGGCCTCGTGATCAGCGGCGTGGGCCTGGTATCCCTGCAATTCAAGCAGCGCTGGTATGCCAAGGATGTCAATAACCTGGACTACGTATCACGGAAACTGATCGAAAAAAACACGGAAGCATGAAACCGACCCGCAGAAAAAGCAAGTTCGCCGTACAGGAAGACTCCGATCCGCTGAGCGTGGTGGTCAATCTGTTCGACGTGGCGATGGTCTTCGCCGTAGCGCTGATGGTCGCCATGGTAATGCATATGAACATGACCGAAGTATTCACGCAGGAAGACTTCACCGTAGTGAAAAACCCCGGCAAGGAAAATATGGAGATCATCATGAAGGAGGGAAACAAGATCAACAAATACACCCCCTCCGAACAGCAGGGTTCCGGTGCGAAGGGCAAGCGCGTCGGCATCGCCTACGAACTGGAAAACGGAGAAATCATTTATGTACCAGAATAATAAACAGAACGGAAAATGAAAAAGATCCTCGTATCGTTGATCTGCTGCCTGACCGCAACGCTCGGTTGGGCACAGGAGAAAAATGCCTACACGCTGTTCGACGCCCAGGGCAATCGGGTCGATTACACGCAGATGATGGACGTGCTCGAACGGCAGGATGTCGTATTCATCGGCGAAATCCACAACTGCCCCATCGCCCACTGGATGGAATACGAAATCGTCAAAGACCTTTACGACCGGCACGGCGACCGGCTGATGATCGGCGCCGAAATGTTCGAGCGGGACAATCAGCTGATCCTCGACGAATACCTGGCCGGAATGATTACCCCCGAACGGTTCAACGCCGAAGCCAAGCTCTGGCCCAACTACAAGACCGACTACTCTCCGATCGTCGAATTCGCCAAAGAGCACAAGATTCCCTTCGTCGCCACGAACGTAGCACGCCGCTACGCCAACATGGTCGCCAAAGGCGGATTCGAGGCGCTGGACGGGCTTTCGGACGAAGCGAAACGGTATGTCGCACCGCTGCCCCTGAATTATGTGCCCAACAAGAGCGTGGACGAATATTTCGGGGCCATGAAAATGCCCGGGATGAAACAGAGCGCCGCAGAAAACCTTTCGAAGGCACAGGCGGTCAAAGACGCTACGATGGCCTGGTCGATCGCCGAACGGATGCAGTCGAAACTCGTCCACATGAACGGCAACTTCCACTCGACGGACCACAGCGGCATCATCACCTACCTCAACCAGTACCGTCCCGGTCTGAAGATCGGCACGGTGGAGGTCATCCGGCAGGAAAATACCGACAAGCTCGATCCCGAAGCACTCGGTAAGGCCGATTTCTTCATCTGCGTACCCAAAGACATGACCTCGACGTTCTGATCGCAGACAAACGAAAAAAGAGGGGACGATACGGAAAATCGTCCCCTCTTTTTTTGTCGCGCCGGCCTTTTCGGATCGTCCGGACGCTATTTTATGCGAACAGGGCTTCCGTTTTGGCGATCACCTCCTCCGGGTCGGGATCGATCGGGAAAACATGATCGGGCTTCAGGTACCACAGCGTTTTATCCTCCTTGAAATGGAGTTCGCCGCCGCCCGTAATATTCAGCATCACCACGGCATCTTTGGCGATCTTGCCCTCTTCTACAGCCTTGATGAGCGATGCGGTGGCGATGCCGGCCGCCGAATAGATATCGACGCCTTCCAACTCGAGGAACAGACGCCGCGCTTTGCGGGCGTGGGCATTGGTCAGCGCGAACATCTCGCCGTCGGTGGCTTTCAGCGCATCGTAAAGACCGCCGGCGATACTATAAGGCGGTTTGCGGTTCGACAGCACCTTGGCGTCGATGATCTCCACGTCACGGCGGGCTTTGTCATCGTCGTAATGGAGCATGTCGCGCGAATCCTCCCGCCAGGCGTTATACATCGGCACGAACGGCGCGTTCTGCGAAACCATCAGCTTCATCAGGTGACTACCGAAACGGCCGTCCTCGATAAGGCGCATATTGGCTTCCCAGGCGGCAATAGCACCCGTACCGCTGCCGACGGCCTGGAAATAGTAATCGGGGATCCGACCGATAGTCGTCGCTGCCGACAGTACGGTAGTGGCCATACCGTCGCGGCGTGCCACGTTCTTCGCACCGCCCTCGGCATAAAACTTATCGCTCTTGAGTGCCAGGTTGCTCAAATGGATCGCATCGAAATAATCTCCGCCCTTCTCCGAACAGATCAGTTTCACGCAAGGATCCAGCGGTCCGTCGAACCACAGGGCATCGAGGTTGTCGGCAGGCACCGACAAGAGCAGCGGAATCCGGTTGTCGGAGCAGACCTTGGCGAAGGCGCGGGCCGTATTGCCGGCCGACGCCACGACAAGCACCCGCTTCTCGTTCTCGTCGATACGGGCACAGACGCTGTAAGCCTCCGTTTCCTTGAACGAACAGGTAGTCATGTGCGCCCCGATAGCCGGGTAATAGCCGTTGAAGGTAATGTAGAGATTTTCCAGCCCGAGGTGCGCAGCCAACCCTTTACTTTTGTAGGTCACCGGAGCCTTCGAATTTTCCAGCATTCGCCGAACAGGCAACCAGTCGGCGAACTTGTAGAACCCGTATTCATCGGATTTGAGTTCGAGCTGCTTTTTTGCATAACGAGTACGGATCAACGAAGGACACTTGCACTGGGCATCGTCCAGCGTCCACCCTTCGTCCGGAAACTCCCGGCCGGTAGCGACACACTCCAGCGTGTAGGAAGTAGGGGTAAAATCTTTCATCTATTGCGGTTTAATTATTACGACATACGGGACTTGAAATCCTCGTAGCCGAATTCTCTGATTATTTCTATTGCTCCGTCGCGGCGCACGATGGCGATCGCAGGATGCGCCACGCCGTTGAACATCGTGGTCTTGACCATCGTATAGTGAATCATATCCTCGAACACGATGCGATCGCCGACCCGCAGGTCGCGGTCGAAGATCCAATCCCCGTAGTAATCCCCGGCCAGACAACTGTTGCCGCCCATACGCCAACCCTTCTCTCCCGGTTCCGGATCGCGGGCCCCCAGGATCGCCGGTTTATAGGGCATCTCCAGGCAGTCGGGCATGTGGCAGGCGAACGACACGTCGAGCATCGCCGTACGCACGCCGCCGTTCTCAACGATGTCCTCCACGGTCGAAACCAGGTAACCCGTCCGCCAAGTGAAGGCGCTGCCGGGCTCCAGGATCAAGCGCAGGTTCGGATATTTCGCCTTGAACTCCTGCAAAATGCGGATCAGCTCGTCGCAATCGTAATCCTTGTGGGTCATAAGGTGTCCGCCGCCCATATTGAGCCATTTGATCCGGTCGAGGAAACGACCGAAACGCTTTTCGACGGCATCGAGCGCCAAGCGCAAATGTTCGGGGCGGGACTCGCACAGCACGTGGAAATGCAATCCTTCCACCCCGGCGGGCAGCTCCTTCAGCTCCCCGGCAGGAATACCCAGCCGCGAACCGGGCACGCAAGGGTTATAGAGATCGGTTTCTACCGGCGAATAGCCGGGGTTGATCCGCAGGCCGCACGAAATACCGCGCAGCAGGGCCATCTGTCCGAACCGTTCGAACTGCGCAACGGAATTGAAGGTGATGTGATCGCTGCAATCGAGAATCTCTTCGATATTCCGGTCGGTATATACCGGAGCGTACGTATGCGCCGGACGGCCGAACTCCTCGAAAACCAGCCTCGCCTCGGCCAGCGACGAAGCGGTGGCTCCGTCGGAATGTTGCGCAAGCTCCGGGAAAATACTCCACATGGCACAGGCCTTCAAAGCGACGATCACTTCGGCACCGCTCTCCCGGCGAACGCGGTCGATGACCGCCAAATTCCGATCGAGCAACTGCTCATCCAGCACAAAGCAGGGAGAAGGTAATTTTTGAAAATCGATCATGGATTTCCGATGCTGTTTCAAATTCACGCAAAAATAGAAAAAACCTCCCAACCGGGATTCAAAAATCCCGGCTATTTGGAATAAATAAGTATTTATACCTACCTCTTTTCACACCAATACAGACCGATAAAAAAGTCCGGACGGTACATACCATCCGGACTTTCAAACCAATTATCGAAACCCGATCAGACTTCCAGATCGACGTCGAATTTCTCGACCCAGGGCAATCCCTGCGGTCCCAGTTCGGCCAGGAACGGATCAGGATCGAACTCCTCGACGTTGAACACGCCCGCACCGCGCCAAAGCCCCTTGGCCCACATCGAAGCGCCCAGCGCCGCCGGAACGCCCGTAGTAAAGCTCACGGCCTGCGTACCGGTCTCCTGGAACGCCTTCTCGTGATCGCAGTTGTTGTAAATATAATACGTACGCTCCTTGCCGTCCTTGATACCCCGGATGCGGCAGCCGATCGAAGTCTGGCCGTGATAGTTCGCACCCAGCGACTTGGGATCGGGCAGCACGGCCTTCAGGAACTGAATCGGCACGATCTCCACACCGTTGTAAATGATCGGATCGATACGGGCCATGCCGATATTCTGAATCACGCGCAGGTGGGTCAGGTACTCCTGTCCGAAAGTCATCCAGAAGCGGGCTCGCTTGATCGTCGGATAGTTCTTTACCAGCGACTCCAGCTCCTCGTGGTAGATCACATAAGATTCGCGCTCGCCGATTTCAGGATAATGAAGCGGCTTGTGTATCTCGTGCGGTTCGGTCACCACCCACTTGCCGTTCTCGTAGTAACGGCCTTTTTGAGTCACTTCGCGGATATTGATTTCCGGATTGAAATTCGTGGCGAAAGCCATGCCGTGATTACCGGCGTTGCAATCCACGATATCGAGGTAGTGAATCTCGTCGAAATGGTGTTTAGCGGCATAGGCGGTGAAAATAGCTGTCACTCCCGGATCGAAGCCGCAGCCCAGGATGGCCGTCAGCCCCTTCTCCTTGAAGCGCTCCTGATAGGCCCACTGCCACGAATACTCGAAATGCGCCTCGTCCTTGGGTTCGTAATTGGCTGTATCGAGGTAGTTCACCCCGCACTCCAGGCAGGCGTCCATGATGGTCAGATCCTGGTACGGCAGCGCCACGTTCACTACGATATCGGGCTTGAAAGCCCGAAACAACTCGCACAAATCGGCTACATTGTCGGCATCGACCTGCGCAGTCTTCACCCGGTCCCCGCCGATTGCCGCAGCAATGGCATCACACTTCGCTTTTGTTCGGCTGGCCAGCATCACGTCCGAAAAAATCGGATTGGCAGCAATTTTCTGCGCCACGACGGTACCTACGCCTCCTGCGCCGATAATCAGAGCTTTACACATAAAATTTATCTTGTTTTAAGATTTACGATAATCAATATTCTGTACAAAAATATCGTTTTATTTTGGCAAAACAAAAATTTTCTATACATTTGCACCACCAAAACGGATAACTCCGGATTGGCGCGGATGATTCCGTAGCTCAGTTGGTAGAGCACAACACTTTTAATGTTGGGGTCCTGGGTTCGAGCCCCAGCGGGATCACAAAACGCTGGACAGAAATGGACAGTAAATGTACAACTCCTACAATACCTTGATATTGTAGGAGTTTTTTTTTGTATAATGTCTGTGACCTAAGACACGAAAGGTCACAAAAAGACACACTTTCGTTACCAAATCGTTACCCATTTAAGAGAATGAGGACTTTAATTGATTGTATCTCAATTAGAAAGTAGAACTTGGATGTCTCCAGATATGAAACGAGATGTGTTTGGTTATTCCGGCGACTTTCGCCCAGTGTTGCAGCGTATCATTCACCGTTCCCTCGTGCGTCAGCGGAAAGATATAATCACTGTCGTTCGCCTCGCCGCGCTCCGGCAGCCATTTCAACGCCTCGTCCGAAATCGGCAGGTAAAGCGGTTCTTTGGTTTTCTGCATCGTGATTTCGATACGGACACGCCCGCCGCTCCGTTGTAAGTCGCACCACCTCAATTTGCGAATGTCGCTTACGCGCAACCCGCACAGACAGCTGAACAGAAAAGCCCGCTTGACGATCTCGTGCCGGCACTCGGTATTTATCAGCGTTTTCAATTCGTCGATTGTCAGATACTCGCGGCGGCTCGGCTCCTGCCGCACTTTACTTGCGAAATCGAACTCTTTGGTCGGATTGACGGTAATGATTCCCTCTTTGTAGGCACGGTTGATGGCCGTTCTCAAAGTACCGTAATAGGAAACAACCGAATTGGCGCTTAACCGCCCTCCGGTTTTCAATACGCCGTATTTGCTGGCCTTCGGCATCTGCCGCAGGTAATCGGTAAACTCCGAAAGAAACTCCTTATCGACGTCCCGAAAAGCGATATAGTCGCCGCGAAACAGCTTCAATGCCCGGACGGTATTGAGCACCGTTCGGGCATAGTTCCGGCTTCCCTGCTCGGCGGACTGTTTTCCGATATTTTCCAGATAATCGAGCAGGTTCACTCGGGACTTGTTCGTGTTCTGGAATCCGTGCGCGTCGTTCTGCACCTCGACGATCCGTTTGCTCTGAATCGCTTTGGCAAGGGCGAGCGTCACTTCGTTCTTCGCCTTGTCCTCCCGCGTTCGTTCGGGAATAAGGTATAGCTTCAGAAACTCGTATTTCCGTTTGCCGCCAACATAATTTTCCTTGCGGATCACGTCACCCGTATAGTAGTCCAAATAGATGGATTGATTTCCGTTGGATAACTGCTTGAACCGGATTCGCACCGGCTCCTTCAATTTGACCGTCTGTTTCTGTTTCGCCAGACCCTTCCCGTTTGTTGCTTCAACGGCAAATATAGTGAATTTGTTTTGTTACCGCAGCATTTTCGAGTAACAAATATTGGGCAATTATGGGCTTAGCTGAGAAAATTGCAAAAACATACGAAAATTTCCGCAATCGAATATAAATTACTATATTTTAATAATTTATATTTGATTTTTCATCACTTTTCTATCCTTTTTATATATTTGGTAGGAGTTCACGAAGTTCTGCCACACGATATAGGCGGTCGGAGCGATCGAGGAGATCGGGTTCAGAAACGACTGGGCCATCCACACGGCGAGCACCGTATTCTTCTGTCCCAACGACTGCCCGCCCGCTGCGGCATCACCGTAACGGCGTCCCAGCATCCGTCCCACTCCGAACTGAACCACGCAGATCACCATCGCAACGAGCCCCAGTGCAATTTCGGTCCAGGGTTCAGCATTCTCCAGGTCGATGATAAAAGCGGTCGTGCGGCCAATGACAAAAACCAGCGACACCAGCCACATATAAAATGAAATCTGGCTATGCTTCGACACCCAGAACGCCGCTCCCGGCAGGAATTTTCGGCACAACTGGGCGCAGACGAACGGCAGCACCAGCACCGGTCCCACGCGGGAGAGAATCGCCAGAAACGTAGCATGGTCGGCCCCTACGAACGAAAGCAGCATCGGAGCCACCAAAGCGATGACCATATTGCAGATCAGACTGTACGTGGCCATCGTGGTTACGTTGGCCCCCAACATACCGCCGATCACCACGGCTGCCATGGCCACCGGAGCCAGGACACAGATCATGGCCCCCTGCGCCAACAACGGATCGAACCATACGAGCGACAGATAAACCGCGACGCTGCCCACGATCTGAAATGCCAGCAGCCAGACATGCAGCATCTTCAATCGCATCTGCCGGGGCTTCACCCGACAAAAAGTGAAAAACAGCATCAGAAAGATCAGCGTCGGGGTAATCATCCCGTTCGACATACTCTCGGCAGCCGTCACCGGACGGCATAACAAAGCCCCGACCACCATACCCATCGGCATAGCGATCGTCTTGACATTCCGATGCAGGGAGTGCAACAAACTCATTTCCGCGGAATATTGTCAGCTCAAGAAATTATTTAAGCAAGAAACTCTTTTACTTTGGCCGATATATCCTTACCATCAGCCATACCTGCCAATTTTTTCGATACGACACCCATCACCTTCCCCATCTCTTTCATCGAGGTTGCACCGACCTCGGCGATGATCGACCGGACGGCCTCGGTCAATTCCTCGCCGGTCATCTGTTTGGGCAGGAACGTCTGCAACACGGCGACCTGGGCCGACTCTTCGGCAGCCAGATCGGGACGGTTCTGCTGCGCATATACCGCAGCCGACTCGGCCCCCTGCTTGGCCAGCTTCGCAATGATCTTCAGCACCTCGGCATCGGACAATTCGGTGATACCCGCCGAAGCGGTCTTCGCCTCGATGATATACTTCTTCACGTTGCGCAACGTCGTAAGACGTACGGTATCCTTGGCCTTCATAGCCTCCATGATTCCTTTGGAAATTTCCTGTTCTAAAGCCATAATATTAACTATTTTAAGTCTGTTTATCTATCTTTTATATTCAATTATCCGACGCCGGTTTCGGACGCCGCTCGACAAGCAGCGACATTCCGATTACGGTAAACAGCGCGTTGTAGGCGATCAATTCGAAGCCGATGTGGTAGTCGTACTTATATGCGACGAAACTTTGCAGGGCGACCGACAGCAACGGAGCCGCGAAAGCCACCAGCGGAACCCAGCGGTCACGAATCCGCCGCCGGGTGCAGATGCCGAATGCGAACATTCCCAGAATAGGCCCGTACGTATAACCCGCGACCTTGAAAATCAAGTTAATCACGCTGTCATTACCGAACCGGCCGAAAAAGAGGACCACGCACCCCATCACGAGCGCCATTACGACATGCACCCCGATACGCACCTGCGTCAGCCGCCCTTCGCCCCAACGCTTCGGACCGCGCAAGATATCCACGGTGAACGAAGTCGTCAATGCCGTCATGGCAGCCCCGGCAGATGAATAGGTACTCGATATAAGCCCCACAACGAACATAATACCAACGGCAAGCGGCAATCCACCGTTCACGGCGACTACGGCGAACAGTTGATCGCCCTTCTCGGGCATCGGCAGACCGGCATGTTCCGCATAGAGGTAGAGCAGCACGCCGAGCACCAGAAAAAGCAGGATCACCGCCATTTGGCTGAAAGCCGTAATCACGATATTGATCTGCGAATCCCAAGGTGAGCGGCAGCTCAAGTTCCGCTGCATCATATCCTGATCCAAACCGGTCATAGCGACCAGCGTGAAGACACCTCCGAAAAACATTTTCCAAAAATAACGGGCCGACCCGGCATCCTCGAAAAAGAAGATGCGCGACATCGGCGAATCGCAAACGGCCTGCACGACTCCGGCCGATGTCAGACCGAGGCTCCGCATGATAAAGACGATGCAGAGCACGATACTCCCCACCAGACAACACGTATGCAGAATATCCGTCCAGACGACCGAACGGACACCGCCCCGCCAGGTATAGAGCCAGACCAATCCGACCAGGAAAGCCGCATTGACCGCGAACGGCACGCCGAACGGGTCGAACACCAGCACCTGCAGCACGGTGCAGACGACGTAAACTTTCAATGCTGCGGCGAACATTTTGGATATGAAAAAGAACCAGGCCCCCGTAAGGTGGGTCGTCATACCGAAACGTCCATCGAGATATTCGTACAGGGAAACGACCTTCAGCCGGTAGAAAAGCGGAATCAGCACGAAGGCGATCACCATCTGCCCGACGGTAAAGCCCAGCACCATTTGCAGGTAGGAAAACGAATCGGCCGCAACCGACCCCGGCACCGACACGAAAGTTATGCCCGACATCGCCGCCCCGACCATTGCCAGAGCCGCCACATACCAGGGATTCTCCCGGTTACCGGTAAAAAAGCCCGTGTTCGACACCCGCCTTCCGGCGATTCCCGCAACGACGAAAAGCATCGCGATATACCCGAGCACGGTGAGCAGTACGGCCGTAGGAGTCATTGTAAATCGTAAATTTTCCGAAAATGAGTAACGGACAAGGCCACGCTCCTCCCGCGAATCGTCAAAATATCCCCGAAAGGATCGACGCCTGTCCTACGAATGACAAAGATACGAAGAACTCGTGTAAAAACGAAGGAATCGGATAGATTAAGATAAGTGACTGACACTAAAGAAAGTCAAGCAGTATATCTCTCTGTCTGCCCAACTCATTAAAAAGTAGGATTGTGAGAGATTAAGAAGGGTGATTGCTACTTATCCGTTGCCTTTTTCGGCTCGAAAAAATTTGCTAAAACACCCTGTCGAACCGCTTGTGTTACGGCAAAGAACGCTTGTATCTTTGGTATTCGCACTGTAAAGATAACCGTTTTTTTTCGATTATCGGGAAAATACAGCCGCGTTTATTCGATCCGGGGTTCTGTTTCGCTGTTCTGCTATATTTTTCATGGTTTCAAATAGCTCTATATCAACTAATTTTGCAATTAGATAATAGAGTTATGGAACAAATGGATGTAAGGGTCTCGTTCTACCTTAAAAAGAGCGAAACGAATGCCGATGGTTGTTGTCCTGTCATGGCACGGCTGACCGTCGGCAACCATTCCGAGGCGGCTTTCAGTGCCAAGATGTCGGTTCCCGTATCGTCGTGGGCGTCAGGCCGCGCCACGGGAAAGAGTGCCGCTACGCGGGAAATCAATCGGCAATTGGACGAACTGCGTGCCTCGGCGCTGGCCATCTACAAGGAACAGTCTGCGATACGGGAGGACGTGACCGCCGAAGAGGTACGGGATCTGCTGCTGGGCAAGGCTTCCGGACAAACAACCCTGCTCAATTATTTTCAAACGTTTATCGAACATTTCGAGAAACGCGTGGGTGTAAACCGCGAGAAAGACACGCTCAGATCCTATCGCTACGCCCGCAACTGCATCTCCGCTTTTCTGCAAACACAGTATAAACTTTCGGATATTCCCTTTACTGCCCTCGACCGGTCGTTCATCGACAGGTACGACCTCTACCTGCGGACGGAACGCCGCATCGCGCCGGGAACTATCGTCCTGCTGACCTCAAAACTGAACACGATCGTCGGCGAGGCGGTGTCGGAGGGTATCATCACGGCCGACCCGTTCGCCGGGTACGAACCGAAACGCCCCGAAAGAGTGCAGAAATACCTCACTGCCGACGAATTGCATCGGCTGATGACCACGCCGCTTCATCACCCGACGCTCTACCAAGCCCGCGACCTGTTCCTATTCTCGTGTTATACGGGCATTCCTTACGGGGATATGTGCCGCCTGAGCGAAGATGATCTGGAAATTGCCGAGGACGGCGAGGTGTGGATCAAAACCACGCGCAAGAAGACGAAGATCGACTACGAACTGCCGCTGCTCGATATTCCCCTCCATATTCTCGACAAATACAGGGGTATCGCACCGGAGGGAAAATTACTTCCTATGTACGGCAACAATACACTCAACCGGGCTCTGAAACGTATCGCCTCGATCTGCGGTATCGAAAAGCGGCTCGTTTTCCACTGCGGACGGCATACCTACGCCACCGAAATCACGCTTTCGCAGGGCGTTCCGCTGGAAACGGTCAGTAAGATGTTGGGCCACACACGTATCGACACGACACAGATTTATGCCAAAGTAACCGATGACAAAATCGGCGCGGATACGCAAAACCTCGACAAGAAGCTCGCCGAGCGGTTTTCGATAGTTCTGTAATCACTTATTTCAAATCTGAATCATCATGGAAACGAACAATAAGGAGATAAAACGCCGCAGTACGTTCGCCGTACTGTTCTATATCAATCGAACTAAAGTCCGCAAGGACGGTACCTGCCAGCTCTTGTGCAAAGTCAGCATCGACGCCGAATCGGCTCATATAGGTATCAAATCCGCCATCGAACCGTCGCTGTGGAATCCGGAGACAGGACGCGCGGACGGCCGGAGTGCCAACGCCCGCAAAGTAAACCGGGCCATCGACCTGCTGACCGAACAGATCGAGGCCCACTATCGGAGAATTCGCAACAACCTCGGCTTCGTCACGGCAGAACTGGTAAAGAACGCCGTAAAAGGCGTAGGCCAAAAGCCGCTCACGCTGCTGGCCCTGTTCCGGGAACACAATGCAGAGTTTTACAAACGGGTCGGCGTAGATCGGATGAAAGAGACCTATGCCAGCTACGAGAACTCCTACAACCACTTGGCTGCGTTCGTACAACAGAAATACGGGCAGGAAGACGTTACGCTCCGAAGTCTCGACAAAACGTTCTACGATGACTTCGACCTCTTTCTGAGAACGGAGTGCAATATGATGCAAAAGACGGTACACGAACACCTGTACCGCCTGAAGAAAATGACCAAACGGGCTGTCAGCCAAGGTACGCTCCGCCGCGACCCTTACGGTAAGCTGCACCCGGAGTTACCCGAACGCAAGAGCCGCCACCTCAAACTCGAAGATCTCAAAAAGCTGATGGAAACGCCCATCGATAAACCCAATCTTCAAAAGGTGCGGGACTGGTTCCTCTTCTCCACCTTCACGGGCCTGTCCTACTCCGACCTGACCCGGCTCTCGGATAAGGACATCACGCAGGCCGCCGACGGAACGTGGTGGCTTCATATACGGCGCAAAAAAACAGATACCCCCTCGGCAGTCCGGTTGCTGGAGGTTCCGTTGCGGATCATCGAGAAATACCGGTCTGAACGTCAGAGCGACAAGGTTTTCAACCTTTACAGCCGGAAGCATCTTATCATACTTACGCGAAAACTGGGACAAGCATACGGTTTCGATATGACCTTCCATTGCGCAAGGCATTGGCATCAGAAGTACTTGCTGAATGATAGATATTTACAGAAGTCAGCCGGTTGAGAACTAACGATTTGGAGACGAGCGACATTCTCTGAATCACTCGATTCTGCATAGCTGGAAAGAACGCATCTCGAATGCAAAAATAAGATGTATTTCTGTTTCCGCCAAATTTACACGCTGATTCTGATACTCGCACCCCTTCATTAAGTCGATCTTCAACGGTTCCGTCCCAGAATCAGCACATCTTTATGCCAAGGTCGTTTTTCGACCGGAACTCAATCAATACCAAACTCCCGGAAGGATTATATCAGACTGAAAAAAGAGCCTCCATGACTCACAAGTCAATGAGATTTCACCGCAAAAATCGGCAGCCGTTGGCAGTTTTCCGATTTAATTTCCTATTTTTGTAATTGGTTCCGTGCCTCTGCGGACGGAGCCGGACATATTTACGAACGTTTCGTTACGTTTTCTTTCGCATTCAAACTTCGCAACTTTGACCAATAGAAAGAGATGTAACTGGACGCCTCGTGGACGCATGTATTGTGCCCGCAGGCCTTTGGCTTGCTATGTGCACGATACACGTTTCGCGTGGGCTGTCCGTGTTGCTTATTTCTGTTGGGGGCAGCGAAGGCCTGAATGCGTGGTAAGTCAATGCGGCAACCCACGTTTTTTATGGCTTTCGATTACGATTACACCGGAAATCCCGCCCTGCTCGATCGTCGGAAGGTCGCCTTCTTTGCCTCGCGCGTCGTCTCTCCGGCCGTCGAGGAGCAGGCCATGCGCTGGGCCAAGGCGTGTTGCGCAACCGATCGCGTCGTAATCAGCGGTTTCCAGTCGCCGCTCGAAAAATCCGTCTTTGAACTCCTGCTGAAAGCCCGCCACCCGGTAATCTGGGCCTTGGGACGAGCTCTCTACCGTCGCTACCCTCCCGCTGTCGAAGAGGCCCTAGCCGAGCAGCGCATCCTGATCTTTGCCGTCCGCAACGCCCGCCGCACCGGTTAGCAGACCGCCCAGACCCGCAACTATACTATTGCTGCGATGGCTGAGGAGAGTGTTTACGCCCTCCGCTCGGACGGCCGCCCCAGCTCGCTCGACGTCCTCTGCGGGCTGGAACTGGGGCGCAAACCGGTGCGCTGTTTTTGATGGGGTCTGGCGGCTATCGTTTGTTTTCCAGTCCTGCTTGATTTATGAAGACAAAGCAAGACTGATAAAATTACTATATCCGTCTTTTGGATGTGTAATGTAAGAATCTGAGTTGGAATTTTACTATTTTTGAGAAGACCAAACTCAAATTGATATGAGCCAGACATCAAATTACCCGAATGAGTTGCTCTCGGGTATTATGCCCGAGAATCCTCACTATGGCTATCTGATAGCCGCTGCCGTGTTGCTATTCTGGCTCATTGGTGTTATCTGTGGTTGGAAATGGACCTATTCACGACCAGGTAGTTACAGGGGTAATTTCTTGTTGGATCTATTGGGCCCGAAAACCTATCGTCTGGTACTTGGAGTATTCCTTGTTGTGATGCTTGCACTCGTCCTTTATCTTTTCGTGCGTACTGAATAAGTTCGAATCCATTAAAGCGAGGTGTCTGAATGGAGAAAAAACGGTTTCATCGGCAGTAAACATCCTCAACACAGCAAATTACAAAAATATTTCTTCATAAATGGCGAAGAATAAATGCATAACGAGCGGCTCAACTTTCTTGAAAAGATTCTTGGTTGGCTACTGAACATAATTCATACGATATACATTTGAATGAAGAAGCAGGAATATAATGAGCAAGAACGGCAACGTCGTTACTATTTCTTCGACTATCTGTTCTGGTTGGGAGAAATAACATGGGAGAATTATCACAAGGTCAATTTCAAACAACCCCGAGGAAGTGATATGCTGTGGGCCTGTATCGTATTTTTTATATTCATACCGGTTCTGACCATAGCCGGTTATTTCCTTCATGACTTGGCATTCGAGGTGTTTGGAGCCATTCTTGTAATCGTGTTTTCCATTTCTGTCTTCATGACAGAACGTCTGTTCGGCAAAATATACCCGCCTTCCCGACGGAAAGCGGTTATGCAGCATTATGCGGGCTGCAAGTTCAGTCCCTTCCGGCGTAACCTGTTCTTTTTCTCCCTCTATTTGCTGGGTATTCCCGAAATGGTTTTATTAGCAACCATACCGAAATGGATAACTGAAATACTCAAATGACAGAAGAAACGAACATATTCAGCCGTTCTTTCCGCGTACTGGTGATGTTGCATAAAATTCCCTATGCGCACTTCACGGAATGGAACAATAAGAGGAAGCACAAGGCATTAGCAACCGGAATCTACTTCCTGAGTATCCTCCCGGAATTTTTCCTGTTAGCCGGCACTTTCCTGGCGGCAAGGGAGTATGACGGGTATGTACATCTGGTAAATGTGCCGCAAAAGATTGTCATCTACGGTCTGGTGGGTCTGGCGGTGCTGCTGTCGGCCATCCCTTTGGGATTTTTTGACGATAAGAAAATATGCAAGGAAGTCCGTCAGGAACTTCGGGAACGGCCCCGTTACTGGAAATGGGCGATAGTGATCTATTGGACAGTTATTGCGGCATTAGTGGTTGCCGTGAACGTAATTTATCCGCTCGTTACACCGTCCATGTAGACAACCGGAATAGTGTCATAGTTCGGGCAAACTACTTACCCGGCACAGGCCGAGTAAGTGATTGGTGGCGGAAATCCTGTCTCGCGCCGGGAAACGTTCCGGAATGTTATTTTTGTAGAAATTTTAGATTGACAGACGTTATGGAAAACATTAAGGTCGGAGATTGGGTTACTCAATACAGAACGGGTTATTGGATGGTCAAAGAACTGCATCCAAAGTTTTCGCCCTTCGAAGTGGGATCGGTTCACAAGGGGGACTGGCAGGGATACTATGCGGTCTTGCAGAAAGCATTCGGTTCGACCTTCAAGTTCGGTATCGCGTTCGACTCTTGTGATGTGTCGTTATGTTCTCCGGTATCCAAAGAGCAATTGGCTCGGATTGAAACGTATTTTGAGGAGCATCCGAAAGATAAGCTGAAATTCGAATCGGCGAAGGTGGTTGTGCCTCCAAGCATTACCACGGTTCATTTGCAGATCGACGATCAGCAACAAGCCGTCCTCTCCGCTGCTATTGACCGGATGCTTCCAACACTTACGCTTCCGAAGTTACGTGCCCTACTGGCAGAGTATGGTCTTGTAGAGGTCTTGCCGGGTGCCGACAACACCTATCTCCAACTGTACGGGCATTCGTGGGATCTTGATGAGAATTTCGATTTTCAGTATTATGACTATAAGTTTGTACACAAGTAGCTCTTATTGATTGAATCAACCGACAGAACGGCTGTTCCCCGATATTGTCAATTTATCCGGGACTGCTCATTAACGTTCGTGAGCCCCTTTCTCCGGTTCGCCGGGATACCACCAACCGCGGCCCATGTCGGTAGCTGTGGTGCGCTCCTCGCCAGTCGTCGGGTCCGTCTCGATACGGTATTCGTAACGGGCATCGTGCTCGAATACCTGCAGACGGTCGAACGCCTCGGGGATCTCCGCCAGAATCGGATTGTCCCGGCAATAGAGCTTCCACAGCGAGGGGGCATTCGTCAGGTCGAGTTCCGTCAGCCGGTTCGACGTGCAGTCCAGCTGGGAGAGCATTTCGCACGTGGTGAGGTCGAGTGCCTGAAGTTCGTTCCGGGGGCATGCGAAGACCTGCAGGGTTGAACAGCCCGTCAGGTCGATCCTTTGTAAGGCGTTGTCCGAGCAATCCAGCTGGGTGAGTTGCCGGAAATCCTTCAGGTCGAGTTCCGTAAGGCGGTTGCCCGGACAGTAGAGTCCTTCGAGGATTGCGGTGAGCGGTTCGAGGTCGAGTTGTTCGAGACAATTGTCGTAACAATAGAGATCCGTAAGACGACTGCATCCAGTGACATGGAGTTCGGTCAATAGGTTCGTTCCGCAGTTGACCAGGTAAAGCCACTCGCACCCGGAGAGGTCGAGCTGCGTGAGGCGGTTCTCGTAGCAGAAGAGGTCGCGTAATTCCGTGCGGCCGGCTACGTCCAGGGTCGAGAGGTCATTCCCGGCCACGTTCAGCGTCGCAATCCAGGGACATGCTGAGATGTCGATTGCCGAAATCCGGTTGTACTCGCATTTGAGATAGGTCAGCGCGGAGACGGACGAGAGGTTGAGGTGCGTCAGCTGGTTGTATCCGCATAGCAGTCTGTCGAGTGATGAGCACCCCGAGACGTTCAGTTCGGTAATCTCGTTGCTGGTGCAGTCGATCTCCCTGAGCAGCGGGCACCCCGACACGTCGATTTCCGTGAGACTGTTTTTGGCACAGCGCAGCTCAACGAGCGCCGTACATCCCGAGAGGTCCATTTGCCCCTTGAGGTACTTTTCGCCGAGCCAAAGGCTTAACAGTCCGTTTTCGTAGCGTACGCCATCCCATCCGGAGATAGGCTTGTCGCTGCACCAGTTGGCGTTGAACCGCCAGTTTTCACCGTCCGTATCGCGATAGAGCCGTTCGAGAAAAGCCCGCACTTCGGTCTCGGTCGTGAGTTCGACATGACCGGCCTGCTGGGTTATGGACAAAATCTGTTCGGCTTGCCCGGCCGAAAGGCGGATCTCTGCGCTGCGCGTTTCATTTGTTGTGTTGGGCAGCACGGTGACAGTCACACTTCCGGCTCCTGCCTTGCCAAGCCTCGGCGTGAAGTGATACCACTGCACGGCGATCGGGATGACCTGCTCGGCGGTCCAGTCTGCCGTGGCATCGAAGTCGATCTGCCACGTCCCTCCTTCAGCCGAAAAGTCGCGTGAAGATTCACCGTCAGTCAGCACAATATGGTCGGCTTGCGGTGCCGGCGGCTCGTCGGGCACCGATTTTGAGCATCCTATCAGCATAAGGGATGCGGTACTCCATAAGGCAAATATCCGATGTGTGTGGCTCATCGCTTGCATTTAAAAAGCGAGTTCCGCGAGGCGGGAGTGCGCCCGAAGGCGTTCCCGGTCGCGGAACCCGGTGTCGGCTTGACATTTACTCTTTGTCGGCCTTTTTCTTGCCGGCTTTTTTGTCGGAAATTGGATACGGTAGATTGGCTGCTTCGTCGCCCATCTGCTCCAGATAGGCGTCATACATGTCGAGGATCCATGAGTCATTCTCCTCGGCCTCCTTGTCGTGAACCTTTCCCTCAGGTCCTTTGAACCATTTTTTGCAGAAATCCTGAAGCCCCGGGTAACGATCCTTCATCAGAACCGAGTTAACCAGCATGTATGGGTAGACAATTCCTTCGGGGTCGTTGTGGAAGCGGATGCCGTAGTTGGTCTGGAGCGAGCGGCCCATACCGTTGAATCCCGATGCCACCCAGATTTTCCACCAATATGTCGTAGCATTCTTTCCCACTTTGTTGACGCAGAAGAGCACCTGCATCGTGTGGTAGCGGCTTGCGAAGTTGGGTTTGGCAAGCGGATGTGACTCCCAGCGCAGGCCGTCAGGATGGTCCGCAGTCGTCTCGACATAGTCGATGCTCACCACATCGTCGGCCGTATATTCGATCGGCTCCTTGCCATCGGGAGTTTTTGTAACTTTGAACGAGTAGTTCTCCTTCTTGAATACCGAGTTTTCGGCGTGCCAGCCGCGATGGACATAGCAGTCGACTTTCTCGCCCGATTTGAGGGTGACGATCACATGGTCTGATTCCGCATCTTCGGGATCCTTTGCTTCGGCTCGGGAGATCATGCCGATGGTGGCCAATGCAGCCAATGCACAAAAGAAAAAGTTTTTCATAACTATCTCAGGTTAGTAATTGAATTTTCAATGAGTTGCAGGTTGATACGCCTCAAGCATCAGAATGGTCTTGCTGCGGTCTGAGGTATTTGACTGGAGAATCTCTGTGGCAAGTTCGGGATCATCGGCCACATAAGCGGCTACAGATTCACGGAAGCGGTCCTTGCCCCGCCGGCTGGCCGATCCGGCATCGTAGAACTCCGTCTCACCCGTTTTGCGTAGGTAGTAAGCAGTGCGGGAGCGGCTCAGCGAGCGGTACTTGACCAGCACCTCGATGCCACCGTTCGAATCGACGCCATAACCCTTCTGCGCGAAGATGCCGACGCAGATATGCGGCGTCTCGAAGTATACCCACAGCCAGCCGACTTTCCCTGCGGGGATGAACTTCTGCGGATGTTCGGGTGCCGTGGCGTGCCAGCAGACGATCGAGTCGATTTCTTCATAGCGATAAACCTCCTTGCTTTTGTCCTTGTAGAAAGCACGTCGTAGCAACTTGACGTCCTGAGCATGTTTGGGGAGTTTGATGCGGTCTTTTTCGCCGCATTCAATGACGCGTCCGTTCTTGAGGTAGATGCGTCCCTGAACGGTCGATGCAGCGTGTGCCATGGAAAGTGACATGGTGCACAGCAGCGTCAACAGCGTGAAATGAAGGATTCTTGTATTCATGCTACCAGACATATTGAGGTTGTTCGTAAAGTTAAGCATTATTTGGATATACTGATTAGAATTGTGGTCTAAATCTGTAAAAAACGCAAGTTTACCTCTCGCCATGTAGTTAATTGCTTGTTCTGCTGCCTCCAGACTCCTTTATGGAGGAGATGAGACTTACGTTAATCCCTCATGTGATTGACAAATTGAGGTTGTTAATACCTTTTGTTTTCTTGCCGAAAGTGCTTGCAGCCTTATGTTTTCTTCGACTGTTTGTCGGTAATGATGGTTATGTGGAACCTCCGCATGCAATTGAGTTGATCATTGTCATTGGTCTTCTGGCCTTGCTTGTTATAAATGTCCGCTTGATCTGGCGTTTTCGGATCGTGGAATACGGATAATGCCGGAGTATAAACTGGCACGCGAATACCCGTCAAAAATAGAATCAGGACCGTACTTTACTATTGGAGGCATATAATTCTTATCTGCATTTTTTGCTGTTGCTTTCCATCATAAAATAATCCACCGATTTTTCGTTTCTGTCGATACAAAATCTTATATTTGCTTATCATTCAGAGGTTGAAGTGGATCATACAAGCGACGTTTCAGATGTCTTATTTATACCTTGATACCGGGGTTTGTTTCATGTGATGAGAAAAGTATGAATAAGGTCCTTGCAATAATTTTCAGTTTGTTGTTCTACGGAACAGCATCCGCCCAGCAGATCATTGAGTGTCGTGATCTGAGTACATCGACGGACAGTTATCAGCGTGTCGTCTATTACAAACAAGGAAAGAAGAAACCACTTGACGGTACCTATCGCATAAAACGCGGACCTGACGAGGAGGTCGTTTCTTTGAATAAGGGGCTTATGAATGGCCCGTACATTCGCATGAGAGATGGCATCTTGCGTGAGGAGGGCTATTATGTGGATGGTATGCGTAATGGTCCCTTTGTTGAGTATTATCAGGACGGAGTGGTACACCGTAAGGATACGCCAATGAAAGCTGGTAAAATAGACGGAAAGGTTACGACCTATTACAGCGATGGAAAGGTTGAGTCGGAAAAAGAATATCGTCAGAGTCTCGAACATGGAATCGAACGTCGCTACAGCCAAACTTCCGGAGAAGTGCTGATCGAAGGGCAATGGGTCGACGGTAAGAAAGAGGGTGAATGGAGAGAACGGTTCGACGCAGGTGGCGGCGTATTGGGCACCAAAGTGCAGCACTACCGTGATGGAGAACTCGATGGTCCGTACCTCGTGGAGATGACGAAAAATGGAGAACCCTATCTGACGATCCGCGGGCAATTCACGGCGGGACGTAAGAGCGGCAAATGGTCGCAATACGATGCTACGCTTGGGAATACGCGAGAATGGGTGGAGAAATAAAGATATTATGAAACGAATAATCTGGTATATCTGTATTGGCCTTTTGTTGTGCAGTTGCGGTTCAAGCAAACATTATGAGATCTTTCAATATGATAACGGAGACGATTATGTAAGTGAAGGACTATACCGCATAGTGGACAGGAAAGGGTGTATAGGTTACGCTGACGAGACAGGCAAAACCGTTATTCGTCCCCGTTTTGCCTTTGGCTATCCCTTTGAGGGCGGCAAAGCGAAGGTTACGGATAATGGGGAGAGAAAAGAGGTCCCCGGCTCCGATGGTGAATATTGGTACTGGGAAAGTGAAGTGTGGTATTACATTGATAAATCCGGGAATCGTATTCAATAAGAAAAGACCGCTGTAATCGACGGATTACAGCGGTCTTTTCGTGGAGTCGTATTGTTACTTCTGCAGCAGTGCGGCGAACTCCTTGAGTTGGTCGAGGCTGTCGAAGAAGTCTACGTCGAACTTGATCGTCTTGCCATCGTTGAGTGTTACGGTCAGAATGCCATCATCCTCGTCATAAGCGAGGTTCGAAATTTCGGAGATTATGAAACTCTCTTTTTCGACGTTACCCTTGCGAATTGCCGGATAGGTTACATGATTGTCGTCGACCGTGATGGTACCGCCTTTTGCAGACAGCGCACGAGCATTACGTATTTTGCGGTAGGCGGAATAGAGCATGTAGAGTCCCGCAATAATCATGAGGATTGTCGTCGGTATGGGACCGAGGACCTGCGTTGCACCAATGCGGATACCGAAAGGATGAACAAGAGGAAAGGCGATTAGAGCAATACCAATAATGATTGAGGTCAGATTCTCTTTGATAGAGGCCGTTGACGCGTAGTTGAATGTTTTCATAGTCTTTTACTAATTTTAATGATTATTTCAAAAGTTGCTTTTGTAATTCTAACGTGAGAGCATAATGTTCTTCTACGGGAATGATTCGTTTGTCTGTTTGTTCCAGATCTTGTCCCTCATTCGTCCATAAGAATGGAACAAAAGAGATGGTGTGATTTCCATCGACTCGTTCCAGATCAAGATCTCGATTTTTCCAGTTGAAGGTCTCGTAAAAGGTGTCGACTGGTCCAGTCAGCAACCAATGCAGAAAATCGGAGTATCCGACCTCCAGATTTTCCCATTGTAGTGTGTCTGGCGCCAAATAGTGGATTGTTCCCATATTAGGCCCCAGTGCCCCTGCATTGATGGCAAAATAGCCTCCGACAACATCATCGGCCACCAACAAGAATGTGGGTTGGTCACCATTCTTTTGGAAACTTTTACCTTTATTCCATGACATGATCCCTCGATCGAGTTCCGGAGAGCCTGAACCCAAAACTCGGATCCAACCCTTGTTGATAAGAATACCACCAGTTTCGTAGATAACAGCTCCCATAATTGAACGGGTGGTAACTTGTGCATCCAAAAGTTCCTGATTGGCTCGCTGCGAAGTTTTCGGTAAAATCCGATACCGATTCTTCGCTTCTGCCATCCACTCCTGAATGAGCGGCCATCCCGGATCTTGCGTATCTATTAAGGCGTCTAACGTTCTCATGTTTTCTCTATTTTAAAAATCCATCAGAACCGGCACCCGGTTTTCTTGTGCGAATTGCACTGCCCGATAGAAACGAGCGAATGCAAAGCGCGCCAGTGATTCCGTATCGTAATACCCCGATTCAGGTTCTATCATGGAGACGTTGTCTGTCAGTTTCGTCAGTTTCGAATCTTGGGTTTCATATCCATCTTCATCGTACCAACGGTTGATCGTTGCTTCGTCGGCATTCCAATCATAACTGTTGATCTTTTCCAGTTCCTTGAGCAGGCACCAAGTCGTGGATATGACAGCCTCGTTGCCCGCAGGCATCTCTGCCGTGATGACGAAACCGGCTTCTAAAGGCAACCAGCAGATGGCACCATTGAATAACGACCATTGTAGTTTGGGATCCTTGTATGCACGTTCGGAGATTTCGAAATCCTCAAATTGAGCCTCTTTGCCAAACTTTTCCGGCAAAGGTTCACCCAAACACTTGCAAGCGGCGTAAAGCAGTAGAGCCTCAAACGCAGGCCAGTCGGGTTTATTCGTCAGGTAAGGATGTTCGTTGTCTTCGGGCCATGATCCAATCCGGCTACCATGCTCGCGAATTGCTGAAAGCAAATTATCTCGCCACTTTTCAACAGCCTGTCGGATTTCTTCGGAGGACATTTCCTCCCCAGGCTCGGAATCCGGACCTATTTTTTGGTATCCGAATCCATTTTCTTCAGCCCATAGTTGAGCTTCAGTTTTCCAGTTGTGTGCATAATACCGGGTCAATGTTCCGGCGTACAGATCCATTCCCATGGTCGCTTATCCTTTGATAAGATACCAAATTACGGCTGCAATCAGCATGAGTGCCATTACGAGTGTCATCGTCTGGCGGTATTTCTCCACGGCGGGCGACTCCTCCCCAGCATCGGGAATCTCCACCTTCGGTCCGCGGAACCGCTGGCTGCTGGCGGCCAGTCCGAGCGTCGTGTTAGACAGGGGCTCGATCGTGTAACCATTAGGCTCCTTTGAGATTCCGAGGGCCGCATAGTGGCAGTCGAGTTGTGCTGCTTTTTTGGGCGAGAATACCGTTTTTGTGAAAAGCACCAAACCGTCAAATCGATCGCTGATCATAGCGACAATATCGTCGTCAGCATCCATTCCGCAGTGATTCCCGTGTTCGTCAAGGATGTAGTAATCAGCACCTTCCGACTGTACGGAGTCGTAACGTATGTGTCCGATTTCGAGCGAATCAATTTCGGCGTGAATGGCTCGTAATGTCTCTTCGTCAATCGTCGTGCCGTTAAGCGGACATGCGTAGAGACAGTATCGGGAGTCCTCATGCGAGACGCCGCGAATCGGATAAAGGTTTACTACTCGTGCAACCTTCCACTGCAGGAAGCGTTTTGAGATCTTTCCAATGGTCTTCGCATCGAACGAAGGGGGAATTTCTCCCCCTTCGAGCGTTGCGGTCAGTTGTTTGAGGTCCAGCATGATTTACGCTTCGTTTTCCTGTTTCGTGTAGGCCGAGAATTCGCAGCCGAAGCACTCGACCATCATGTTGTCCAGTTCGTCGGCCTTTTCTGCCAGCTGAACGAGGTTCTGCTGGATCCGCTCCTCGGACTCCTCCGAAATGTCTGCCAGATGGATGCGGTAGCACAGGTAGATCTGGCGCCCCTCGATACCCATCTTGTAGGGATAGAAATCCGTGTCGAGCATGTAGTCCAACACCTTTTCCACATCCTTCTTGGGCAGGAGGTTGATCGGCGAGACCGCGAAGAGATAGGTGCGGTCGTAGACGAACATGCGGATTTCGGAGCTTCCCTTGTGGAACAGCCACGCCTCGTTGCCGTCGCGGGCCAGAATGGGGTTGATGCCCATCTTCGCGATGGCCGCCTCGCAGAACTCGCTCAAAGGCGAGAGCTGACGCTCCTCGAAGACCCCTTCGGGCAGCTTTTCGCCGCACGAGGGGCAGAACTCCTCTTCGTCCGAGATCAACTCGTCGCAGCTCTCGCACTGCACCTGGAAGCAGTCGCGGTCCAGCTCGCCGAGCGAATCGAAGAGCTTGTGCAGCGTCTCCACGCGGATGCCGAATCCCATGTTGTCGGCGTCGGAGTTGGTGAACTTGCTCACCGTGATGCCGACCACTTCGTTGCGTTCGTTGATGATCGGGCCGCCGGAGTTGCCGGGGTTCACCGCGGCGTCGGTCTGGATGTAATACTGCCCGTTCATCAGCTGCCTGGGCGACGAGACGGTGCCTTCGGTGACGGTGAAGGGCATGCCGTAGGGATAGCCCGCCACGCGGATCTTGTTGCTGATGGCGAGCGAATCGTCGGCCGCCAGGTGCAGGGACGGCAGCGATGAGAAGTCGTGGTCGACGGCCAGCAGTGCGATGTCCAGCGTTGGGTTCACGAGCACGACCTTCGCCGGATAGGGGTTGCGGTCGTTGTCGTGGACGGCCACGGTGTGGAATCCCTCGACCACATGGTAGTTCGTGACGAAGAGATCGTGGTCTTTCAGGTAGAAGCAGCTGCCCGAGCCGCCGGCATGCGTAACCTTGAATACTACGCTATAAATATTCTGTTCCATGGTGATTCGTGTTTAGTTGTTGAAGAGCCCGCTCATCATTTTCTGTTGCAGTTCGCCGGCCAGACGCATGTACTCGGCCATGTCGCCGCGCGTCATCGCCTCGGTCATCTTCCGTTGCAGCTCCTGGATCTCGTCGCCGCCCATCGCCGCAGCCATCTTCTGTTGCATGGCCTGCGCCTGTGCCTGCGCCTGCTCCATCATCTGCTGCGCCATCGGGTTGCCCTCCATCGCGCCGGCGAAGAACCCTTCGTCGTCGTCCTCCTCGATCTCACCCTCCATGACCTTGTCCAGCGCGGTCCAGAGGATCTCGGCGGCCTTCTCCATCGGCTGGTCGGCAGCTTCACGCAACGCCTTGACGAAGATGACGTTCAGGTCGTCCTGCATGTCGTTGTAGAAGTAGGCCTCGTAGAACTTGTAGCAGATGCGCACGGCAGCCCGCTCGAAATCCTTGTTCTGCATGGCGGCCGTGGCCTCCTCGTAGACATCCTTCATGTTCTCCTGCACGTTCTGCAACGACGAGGGGCCCTTGATCGAGACGAGCGTATCGACATAGTAGAGGTCCTCGGCCAGCTTCTCCTTCGGCATGTCGAGCAGTTTTTGCAGGAAGGCCGTGCCTTTCATCACGAGTTCGGCCACGGGCAGCTCCTCGTCCATATCGTCGACCGCCTTGTCGATGTCGTTGGCCAACTGGCCCTGCGGCTGCGCGAAATAGGAGATCTGGTAGAACGTCGTGTCGATGACGTTCCACGAATAGCCGTAACGACGCTGGTCGTTGTACTCCCTGACGGCGTCGAGCGTCGCCCGGACGAGCGACTGGATCGCCTCGTAAATGCGATCCACCGTCTCCGCAGGATAGGGCGTTACGCGGGGTTCGTAGCAGCGCGTGGCCCCGAATTTCGTGCAGAATTCGTCGTCGTAGCGGTCGCCCACGCGGCAGATGTTTTGCAGGATGTTGACGATCTTGTGCGGATGGGTCTCCGCGATCGGGCAGTGGTACTCCATTTTCAGGCGGTCGCCCTCCTTCGTGAAGCGCGGCAGCAGCAGGCGGTTGATGTTCATGTCGGCCACCTGGCGCAGCATCGCCACGCGGCCCTTTGCGGGCAGGTTCAGGAAGTCGGCGTCGATGTACATCGTCCTGTCGTCGAGACGCACGTTGACGACGATCGAGCCGTGGGGCAGGTGGAACTCCGTCCCCGCGGCATTGCCGTATTTTGTGCGGAACTCCGGGTTGAGGTGGTCGAGCAGCGTGTGGAACGCCTCGACGTATTGCCCTTCGCCGTACAGGTCGATGCTTTTGTCGTACAGGTCGCGCTGCATGGCACTCTGCGTGGAGTCCACGACCGGCGCAATAAAGGGAAGTGTCCGTTTCATGGGTCGTTGTCGGGTTTGACGGTTATTCTTCTTCGGGCGTGATCGAGCCGTCGGGATTGACGATGATATTGGCTTCGTAGTAGAGGTGCGTCACCTGGCCGCCGCTGGTTTCGGTCTCCTTGCCGTCCTCCGTGAAGCAGATCTTGAAGTTGGCCTCCTGCGTGCCGACCGCCTTGCCGCGATTCAGCATGGACATTATTTTCGGAAGCACTTCGCTGATCTGGTAGATGCTGACCGACTGGAAGGTGTGTCCTTCGGGCAGGAGCTGTTTGGCCTCTTCGATCTGGCGTCCGATGGCTGCGGGGTCGATCTCCGAGAGGCTGATGCCCTTGATCTTCGCGTAGTCGATCTCGTTGACGCTCGTCGAGTAGTCGTTCATCTGCCCGACGCGGCCATCCATGTAGTAGGCCTGACGGAAGGCAAAGTTGTCCGCATTGACCATGTCGAGCGAGATGCTGCTCAAATCGTTCGACAGCTCCTCGCGCTCGTTGAAACGCATGGAGAAGATCTTGAACTTCGTCGTGTCGACCTTCTCCTTGAGGATTTCGACCGCTTTGGCGTAGGTTTCCGCCTGGTCGGCCGGATACTTGGCTCCTCCGAGCAGCGAATTGACGTTGTTGCACGAAACGAACAGTGCGGCGATGCCGGCGATGGCGGCGAGTCGTGATAACTTTTTCATAAAAGATACATTTAGGTTTTATGGAATGAATTGTTTGAGTTTTCGGTGTTGTGTGTGGGTTAATCTATTTCATTTCGGCCTCCACGGTGCGGCAGAATGCAATTTCACGCCAGAACTGCTCCAACAGACGTTCGTCGCCGAGCGACCGTCGTCCCGGGCGAAGGAATCCGTCCGGCGTTTCGGAGGCGAAATAGAGGGTATCGCCCCGGAAGGAGATCATCAGATCACGGTTGAACGACCGTCGCAGCTCCGTCATACGGTGCATCATCGCGGGGGTCAGTACCATACGGGCCTCGACCTCGTCGTCGGCGTAGACCGCAAAGAGACTTTCGAACTCGGGATCCTCCAGGTGGACGAACTTCGCGCCGTTCTTCTGACGGATGCGCTGGAAGGTCTGTGCCAGATAGCCGACCTTGTTTTCCAGGTGGTCGGGCAGCAGCAGGACATAGCCCCGGAATTTACGCTCCGTACGGCAGTAGCCGAACATCCCGCGGAACGAGTGCATCGTGCTTTCGACGCGTGACCCGAAGATCGGTCGCACGAGTGAGCGATAGAGCATCAAGAGTGGATTGGCCGCAAGGTCGCGCCCCTGCAGTGAGGTGATTCCTACATCGCAGACCGACATCACTTCTTCGCCGACGGGAATCTCTATCCGTCCGTAGAAGGTGGTTTCGAGGCCAGAGAGTGAGGTAGATTCGGTGAAGAGTCGGCTTGCGGCCAGCGCCTCGCGATTGACCGCTCCGGCCGGATTGAATTGAGCTTCGGGAAAGAGTTCACCGACGATGTGTCCCATCAGGGCGCCTTCCCGCTCGCCAAGCGAGTGGAGCCCCCGCATGAATGCGAAGTGCAGCACGCAGAAGAGGATGAATCCGTATAGGATGTATTGACTGGTGTGTACGTAGGTTGTATAATCGGCCGAGGCGAGCAGGTAGTTTCCGAAGAGACAGAATACGAACCACAGCAGCGTCGCCGAGTAGACAATCACGAGCAGCACCCTCACTACACGTCGCAGCCGGGCAAGGCGTGTCAACTCCTGGTGCATTCGTCCGGTGAGCTCCTTGAAATCGGGTGTCTGGGCATTCATGAGCGGAAGAGTTCGGCAACCGAAACCGGTTGTTTTTCACTTTCGGGAATCTCAATCAGTTCTTCCTGCGTATGATGTCCCCAAGAGGCGATGATCGACGAGGGGAACATTTCGATCGCGTTGTTGTAATCCGTGACGGCAGCGTTGTAGGTACGGCGAATGGCCTGCAGCTCGTTCTCCACCTCTTCGATCTGTCCCTGCAGGTGGAGGAACTGCGTGTTAGCCTTCAGTTCGGGATAGTTTTCGACAGCGACGTTCAACCGGCCGAGCAGCGTGGAGATTTCACCACCTTCGCGAATCTGCTCACGCTCCGATGCCGATGTGGTTCGCGTGCGCAGGTCGGTGATACGCGTCAGAATTTCGTTCTCGTGGCCCATGTAGGCCTTGACCGATGCAACGAGATTCGGAATCAGGTCGTTGCGCTGCTTCAGTACCACGCAGATGCCGCTCCGGCACTGTTTGACACGGTTACGTTTGGCGATGAGGTTATTGTTGGTTACAAAGCCCCATATGATAAGCAGTATGGCGACAACTGCCGCGCTGATTATCAGGATCATTCCGGTCGATGTCATACGTATATCGTTTTTCAGGTTCGGTGTTTCGGGTTGTTTCGATGTTTTCGGGTCTCCACAGCATCATCCATCCTGCATCCTCCGTAAGTCGGGCCATCAGCGCCGACCTTGATATACACAAAGCGCGGACTGCGGCCATATCGAGTTTTGGAGGTCCTGAGATTACCTTTAGCACAAATATGGTGATAGCAGCCCACGCAAGCGTGAAAGCCGCCATGCCATCTCTTGTGCCAAGTTTGAAAATTTCTCAGGTTCCCAAAACTACAAGATCAGCATAACGCTTCGTATGTATCCGACCGGGATTTTCGCCCAATCGCTTTACAAATATAGTTTTTTTTATTGACCTGCAAGAGCCGAAAGCCAAAAAGAACGATTAAATCGGTACAAAAGGTTAATAATGGGTATTCGGTTTGGAAGAGTTATTTAGAGGTCCGAGTGTGCTTTCATTTCCAGAAAAGTCCTATCTTTGAAGATCATTGTTGAGGAATGAGGCCGTTAAGAGAAAAACTTGAGCAGGGTGCCCTGCAAACGGAATGGAGTGGCTGGTTCCGGACCGTTCTGCATGCGTTCGGACAGGTCGATGTGATGCGCTCCGATACCTGGAAGGTGCTTGCGCCGTTGGCTGAACCTGTTGCGGCCGTACGCTGGCTGGTTGATCAGATCCGACGTTGCAATACGCTGCCTCCGGAACTGCCACGCGAAGAGGCCAGATTCTATCTGCTGGCGGCCTTTTGTCCCGATAATCGGGTCCTCGGATTCCTTATTGATACCTATCGGCACTATTACCGCACCCGCAACCGGCTGGGGGTATTGTCTTGTGTCAGAATCGTAGCGACGGCGAACGGTGAAGGGTATCCCCACTTGAATTTTCTGTATAATTTGATGGTGGGCACCGTACTCCGTGAATACCGGCATCCTGGATCGGCTTCCGGGAAGAACCCGGATTCAACGTTTCTCACGGACAAGGATTTTCGGACTCTCGGCCGACTGCTTCCGGATTTCCATCCGTTCGAATTCCGGGATCGGCTGCAGGCCTTGCAACATCAAGTGCCGGGAAACACGACCAGCGAAGAGTTGGCCCGGGCCTGTTGCATGTCTGGATCCGCCTTTCGCAAGCGGTTCAAGCAGGAGTTTGATATCCCGGTCTCGGAATGGTTGCGTGAGCAGCGGAAGGAGCGGATCATGCGTATGTTGCTCGATACGGACCTCCCGCTTTGGCAGGTGGCCGAAAGCAACGGGTTCAATATGCCGTCCACCTTTTCGGATTATTGCCGACGGAATTTCGGCAGTTCACCCGCCCAGATGCGGAAGAAGCGCGAGCCGGTGAAAGAGTCTTGAATCCGAACTTCTCGCGCTCTTTTCAGAACAGGGACTTCATGGGTTTCGCGTATTTTTATCCCGCCCATGAAACCTGTTTTACAACCCGAACATATCAACCGGAGAATATGTCTCACGGCCATATTGTTGGGGAGAGTGTGCCTCTCTCTTCAATGTGTCTTGGAGGTCCTGAATCATATCGATAATGAACAGGATCGGGGACCTCCGTATGTTTTGACGGTTATATATCAGCATTTGTCATTCTATGCGCCGTCAAGATTTCCTATACGCACTGTAACAGTCCAGCTGTAAATCTTGACATTAAATAGTGTTGTAGACCTTGTTTCGTAAATATATATGATAATCGTTACGAATTTATTTTATATTTTTATGGCATTTGATCTTAAACATATATTAATGCTTGGTTTATGGGAAATTGTATAGTATATCTAGCACATTTGGTAAAAATAGAATCTGGTATTTTTGATGCGTATATAGATTTCCGATTAGATAGAGATTTATATTATTTTGTTTCTTCCGATCCCCAAAATCAAGATTTTGGTAAAGCAAAGACTTATATTGAACTTCGGTCATTAAAGGCTACTCGAAGATTATCAGCAGGCTGTTATTATAAGTTAAATCTTGATCTGCTTAATCACTGTGATTTTACAGAAAATGAAGAATCTTTGGTTATAGGTCGTTCATATGATTTAAAATCGATTGAATTCTTGGGTTATGATGATCAAGATCTTTTGCAGAACCACGAAGCATTAGATCGCAATGATCTCATGCATAATCACGAAAACGGGAGATTGCAGATTCCTAATTTTTTTAAGGGTGATTTATTTTTACTAGTTCGTGATGTGGGTCAGGCAAATTGGAATGAATTATTGGATGGGAATAATATTACAAGGATTGTTTATGATATTGGAGCAGAACTGCGTGCCAATCAAACGATTGTACGAAGCCTATTTTATTCCAGGCTCTATACACTAAAAAGAGATAAGCCAATATTGGTGATATCTCATTGGGATATTGATCATTATCATTGTTTAGAATGTGCCAGTATTCAGGAAATAAGGACATGTTTTAGTAAGGTCGTTTGCATGGATATGATGAAATCATTGACCTCTCAGAGGATATATAAAAAGATATTATATGCCTTGGGAAGTAATAATGTTTTTTGTATAAAGCCTGCGCTTCGTACCAATGGCAATCAAATGCGTCTATGGCAGAGAATTGGAAATATTGCCTTTTATATTGGAGAATATAGTCGTACAATTAACTATGCGGGATTATGTATGTTTGTTCACGGCAATACTAAGAGTGCAATTTTTACAGGTGATGTAAAATTAATACAAGCAAAGTATATTTATGACAACGAAAAGACTAATGGATTGAGAACATATAAACATGTGTTAATCGCTCCACATCATGGCGGAGATTATGGGATAAATTCCCGTCTTTATTCATGTCCTACCACAAATGTTATTATTTCAGTTGGTCCCAATAGGTATGGACATCCAAGTCCGAATATGCTATCCTATTTGATGTCTCTTTGTCACGGTAATGTGTATAGAACAGATTATTTTGGAGATATAATAGATCAAATATAGTAATAGATAGGATTCTTGACTCATATAAATCAGTTCAGGTTGTACCTCATGAAAATCTCTTTAATGTATTCATTGGGTAGAAATCCTGTTTCGATTCTTTTATGGACGAACAGATTTTGTCCGTAAGAGACTTTGGTAAGTGAACATGGCAAGTCATCTTTGTCATACTCATCAAGCCAGAGTTGTGTTATTGAAACAGGTTTTTGAGTTGATCAATATTATCTGAATCAATATCTGTATATTAACTTTGCAGTTCGTTTTCTTTCTCTTTTAAGAGTAATATGGACAGATCAAACAAAAGCTTTGTATCGGCATTCAATTGATTTGCAGACGATTTGAGAGAGAGCAACATGGCGTCTACTTCTTTATAATATGAATCAATGCGTTTATCCAATTGTTCTAATTCCTGAGTAATAGAATGCTTATCATGTAGATATTCCTCTTGACGGGTTGTATCGCCTGACTTTTTTAATATTTCTGATATGAAATGCAATTTTTGTTGATGATTTTCTTTTAACTGAATATCATAATGATTCTGATTTACTCTTTCTATAAAGTTTAGCTCATCATCTAATAAATTGGATAATTTGCTCCGTGAATTTACCCAGGCTTTATCGTATTGAACTTCTAAATCTGTTTTTGCACGAGGAACATCCACTTCAAACACATACCTGTATTGTAGATCTGTAGCATAAATTTGTGCTTTTTTTCGGCATACATCTTTTTTTGCCAACGAAAGATTTTGGTAATCGATTCCAACCGTAATGCCCATTATATCTACAATATTGAGCAACTCTAAGTTGTTTTTGAGGCAGTCATTATATTCGTCCAGTTTCTTGACAAGCCGTTGATGGATGAGTTGTTTCTCTTGTTGATGAATGGCTTTTTCGCTATTTCTATTGCTGTAAATAATAGCAAGATAGCCAACTATTGCGGCAAAGATGCCACCACAATAGCTTCCCCAGAAACTCAACCATGAATCAATGGAAAGATTTGTTTTAATCAAATTCCCATAAGTCAGCGACCAGTTGATAAAGAAAGCAATTACAACACCTCCAACGATAATGCCGCTAATAATAATCCAATCTCTTTTTTTCATCGCTTTATCTTTTTGACCCTCTGATACGCTGCCACTGCTGATAGAACCAACTATGCTTAGGCCGGCATATCTCATTTATTTCGGCAATTTTATCGAGTACTTTTCTGTATTGGGCATTTGCTGATTCAAGAGTCGATTTGATGTATGCCTTTTCATTTCGCATTCCCTGCGTGATATTCAAACAATTCTGCAAAGTTTCATCCAATTCCGGCGGGAACGGTTTTGATCTCAAAATATCAAGACTCGGTTTAACGAAACTATCTTCACAATCAAAAAGATTAATTTTGGGCATATTTTCAGCCATTGTGTAATATCTCATTTTAAGACTCTTTACTATCGAATCTGGTATGTCAAGATACCCAGCAGGAATTAGCCGTAACAATTTATCATATTGAGCTAAATTCGCATCGTATGCCTCCACCAAGGTATTACTCCTATCCAAAAACTTCTGTATATGTTTTCTGTTTTGAGTGTCAATTGAGTCGAGAGCGGATATTATGCTAGTGATTTTTCGGTAGGTGCTATCCACTCTTTCCTGATCCTTTTTTTCAGCAATCGACCTAAATAGTCGTACAGGTCTTCCTTTCCGAGTGCATCAAAATTCCGGATGTTTATAAATCCATAAGAGATGTTTGGAATATCAAAGCGGTTGCGATTATCACAATAGCTCGTTATAAATGTATTGAAAGCTTCAATTTGATTTTCAATATCTGCAGATTGCGCCGATAGTTCTGCGACCCATCGTTTCCCAACTTTTTTACTTCGTCTTTTATCTGCTCTTGAAGATATGACCGTTTTGATCCAAACACCAATAAGTAAAGTAATAATAGGGTAAATATATGTTGAGAAATATTTTCCTAACAATGACCATTCATCTGTTTTGTCAACCTGTTCCGTTTGCGACGGTGTTGCATCACCCGATCTCACTTCATTCACGATAAGCGGAGAGTTATTCTCTATTACTGAGTCTGATTCCATGGCAACTGCCAATATTTGCGACACTCTTTCAAACAACGAATCTTGGCGTATACTATCCGTTGTTACGGCAGCATATACTGGCACAGTCAGAATAGCCAATAAAACAAGAAAACTGTGCCGCAGCATGTTTCTATAGATTTTACACTTGTGCTTCATATTTTTTGTCGGACTTTTATATCGTATACCCCCTCCCAGTCAATTTTTTTGAAGTCTCCATTCGCCAGTAACCTTACTTGCCTGGGGTATACATGGGGTTATGCTAGTTGTTTAATCGAAACATGGATTAGTTTTTTGTTTTTATAAAGTCACATATGTTTAGCTCATCGTCATTTACATATGGAAGCAGGATTTGCTTGTAAAATGAGAATATCGCATTTCCGATTCTAATACAGTCTTCTTTAGTGATAGAGTCTATAATATTATCCTCTGCGGAGAGTAAAATACGTATCTGGCTATTTTCACTCGGTATAACCAATTTATCATTTATGATAGAGGCATTAATATCAGGAACGTCAAATGTTCGCAGTTTCTCCGAATTGTGTAATAGGCCATTCCGTTTCGTTATCAGCTCATATAATGATTTGATTTCTTGTGAATTTTCATTGGTAATCAATTTTCCTCCCGATATAATATATGGGAATTCGGTAAGTTTTTCTTTAAAATGCTTTTTCCTATATGGTTTCAACTGGGAGTGATAGTCTTCATATTCAAAATTCCTGAAACAATATAGGGCATAAATCAGATTCAATGAATATTCCAGTGTGGCTGAGCAAAGGGTTATAAAACATGGGTATAAATAATCTTTTGGAGTATCTGATTTTATATCCTCAAAAAGATGATTTAACTTTTTGTAATATGCTAGCGCATTATTCCATAAAAAATAACTTTTGCCATTGCCGTATACACAAATATTTACCACAGATTTTATTATCTGCCAATCTTCCAGTGTATTGTTATTGGTAGCTCTCATATTTTTCGCAGGTGATCGTAAATACCCTAGTAAGAATTTATAATTAACCGAGCTGTTTATATAATGCATCAAGACTCTTGCACTAATATACAAAGTTAATCAATTAGGCTGAATATGGTGTTGTTTCAAGTTCAAAGATTATAACCCAGTTTCAATTTTTCCGTCAGCTAATGCCGCGAAAACTCCTCGATCCGAGGTTGATTTTCTTAATGGGGTAGGACCTAATCGCATATTACAGATTTAACACATCGCGAACGTTTTTTGTGGAAAATGGATTTTAACCTCTTTCAAAATATGGTCCTGGTTAACAAAAATTCTGTTGAATATAGTACTGATCAAGGTCAATTGAACGGTCTATTTTGTCGGTATATGCTCCTTTTCTTTTGTCCGTAGGACGCAATTATGCCTTGCATGGTATCCATTTTTGATCGGAGGGTGTCGAAAACCCTTCGGTGGTTAAAATCTGATCTCGGCACACGGGGTGCCCGGTAAAAAACGACGACTTCGGAGGAGTTCTCCATCCCCTTGCGGGCAAGCTGTTTTCTGTTACGAAATCTATTTCGCGTAACGGAAAACACAGCTTGCTGTGTCCCGAACATGAAATGTTCTCCGGACACAAGGGACTGCCCTCTGCGGAGGCAGTCCCGCCACGGTCGCCGGCCAGCACAGAGAGGCGCAACCGTAAAGACCGGAATCGGTTCACGGGACAAAGATACCGGCCTATGCAATCCGTTGTATACCAGTAGGCAGCGCAGACCTATGCCAAACCTGCGCCAAGCGGTGCCACGGATGTTTGCGGCCGCATGCTCCGGGTGCCGGAGGGTGTTTCTTTGCCGTTGCGGACAATCGGCAATGATGCGCTGCGACGATTCATTACCGACGTACGGAAAGCGTATCGGCGCGTATGTGCAGACACATGATACCTATGGCCAATCCATATATCCATATCGAAAGATATACGGACAATCCATAACGGTTTATGCACGGACGTATGGACGGACGATACCGATGCAGGCATCGCAGTACAGACATGCAGGCATGAAGGCATGGAGACATGGAGGCATACGGCCGCATTTCCGCAAAGCGCCGTTCCCGTACAGAAACGGAGCGTCGCAGCCATAAAGGAACGACCCTGCAAGGGTTTACATACACGGTCAAACGCTTTAATATTTCAATGCTTATGGAAAAAGAACCTGTTTATCTGGCCTTTTCCACCCAGAAGGGCGGAGCGGGCAAAACCACGCTCACGGTGCTGGTCGCCTCATACCTGCACTACGTGAAGGGTTACGACGTGGCGGTCGTGGACTGCGATTACCCGCAGCACTCCATCGCAGGGATGCGGCAGCGCGACCTGAAGCTGGCCCTGGAAGACAACCATTACAAGGCGCTGGCCTACGAACAGTTCACGCGCCTCGGCAAGAAAGCCTATCCGGTCGTGGAGAGCAGCACGGAACGGGCCATAGACGATGCCGACCGCATCACGGAGCAGGCCGCGTTCGACCTCGTATTCTTCGACCTGCCCGGCACGGTCAACAATCCGTCGGTGATCCGCGCCCTCTCCAACATGGACTACATCATCGCCCCGATCAGCGCCGACCGCGTGGTGCTGGAGAGCACGCTGCGCTACATGACGGTCGTGAACGACGTGATCCGCAAAACGGGGGTTTCGAACATCAAAGGAACCTATCTGGTGTGGAACATGGTGGACGGGCGCGAGAAGTCGGAGCTGTACGAGGTGTACGAGCAGGTGATCGCCGAGCTGGGCCTGCAAGTGCTGAAGACCTTCATTCCCGACAGCAAGCGTTTCCGGCGCGAGCTGTCCGCAGGCCACCGCCCGCTGTTCCGCTCGACGCTGTTCCCGGCCGACCGTTCGCTGCTCAGAGGAAGCAACATCGATGCGCTGACGGACGAGGTGCTGACCCTGCTCAACCTCCGCGACAATGGCTAAGCGCATGAAAGCCGGGCCGCTGGACGAATCGCTCATCATCCAGTCCTTCAAGGATGCCGACCTGCTGGCCGATCCCGCAAATGCCGTGTTGCAGGAGGCCGGAGAGCGTCCGGCGGCATTGCGTAGGGACGGAGAGGAGCCGGCGGCGGACGAGGCCGCCGCACCGACCGACGGCACCGCGAAGGGCAAGTCCCGCCGCCGCAGGGGAAGCTACGACGAGGTGTATCTCAAACGCAGGGAACTCAAGACGCGGCAGCCCGTTTACATCAGTCAGGAGATACACCGCTCCATCATCAAGCTGGTACACCTGCTGGCGCTCGCGGGCAAGGAGATCAGCGTAGGGGGATATATCGACAACGTACTGGCCGAGCATCTGCGCCAGCACAAGGACGAGATCGCCGAGCTGTACCGCAGCGGAATAGACGATATACTGCAAACCGATCATTAAAACCTTTTCAGTCATGACACACTACACGACGACGGCCTGCATCCTGCTGGCCGCAACGGCCGCAGCAGCGGCCCTCTTTATCCGCCGCGCGGCGATTTACCGCCGGCGTTCGCACAGGGCGGGAACCGCTCCGCAGCCGCAGCCCCGTCCCGATACGGCGCAGGACGACGGCTACCGGAGACGTTATGTCCTGAACCGATGGGACGGCGCTTTCCGTTCCGGCAAGACGGTACGCATCCGTCCGGAGCATTACGAACGACTGCGGCAGATCACGGCCCGCAGCGGAGCGGTGTCGATGATAGCCTATGTGGACAACGTACTGCATGCCCACTTCGAAGACTACGCAGAGAGCATCGACCGCTACTGCCGCAGTCGCAACCCATCACGAGGCAGAAAGCAATGGACGCGCTGAGAACCGCCGTACTGGTCGCCCTCGCGCTCTTCGCCGCTGGCTACGCCCTATGGGTCGCCCGCTGGTTCCTGCGCGGGCAGCGGACAGCGGGCACGAAGCAGGCGTCGCCCCCGAAAGCGGAGGCGCGGCCCGCGATCATCGGCAAAAGCCGCTTTACGATGCCACATCGAAGCCAAGCGACGCCAACCGCTGCCACAGGTTCGGAAAACGTAAAAGAGGCCGAAAAAGCCGGTATATTTGCCGGAGCAAGTGTGCATGAATACCCCCGGCAGATCCCGCCGGAGAAATTGGACGAAGTGTTCGGCGTCCCGCCCGCAGGCGAGAACAACGATCCGGAACCCTACGAGGCCCCGCTCTACGAAGAAGAACCTTTCCCGGACTTCGAAGCGGAGATAGAGAGGGAGATGGACGAGGACGAGGGCGAACACGACGATACGCAGCCCCCTGCGGGCCGTTCGTTAGCCAAGGGTGTACGTTTCGAACAGATCAGCGAAGCCTACCGCACCGTAGCACACGACAATCCCCTTACAGACGAGAAGCAGCAGGAGACAGGACGCACCCTGCTGGGGCTGAAACAGACCGATATGTTCGAGGCCATTGTTTCGGCCGCTCCCGACGGGAACGACAAAGTGAGTCGCCTGATCGACGCCTACCTCACGGCATTCCAACGGAGGATCGCCGCAGAGGATGCGGGAGGCCCATCCCCGCAGGCGCCGGTTCCCGAAGGGTTCGACGTCCGCGATTTCGCATGAACCGACACCAAAACAATATGAAAGAGAGAGATTACGGATAGGTACGCCCTGTCCTCCGAGCCACTGAAACATCCATGTCGAACCCCGGCGCAGGGGCTTATCCACCCTCTGCGCCACAAAACAAAAAAGCTATCCGAAATCTATGAGAAACAAGAAAGTTCTGCTGTCGGCAGCCCTCGTCGTGTCTGCCGTTTCCTCGGCTCTGGCCCAAGGCAACGGCCTTGCCGGCATCAACGACGCAACCAACATGGTCACCTCCTATTTCGACCCGGGCACGAAGCTCATCTACGCCATCGGAGCCGTGGTCGGGCTGATCGGCGGAATCAAGGTCTATAACAAATTTTCGTCGGGCGACCCGGACACCAGCAAGACCGCCGCGAGCTGGTTCGGGGCGTGCATCTTCCTGATCGTAAGCGCCACGGTGCTGCGTTCATTCTTCCTGTAAGCGTGTCCGCCATGAAGTACACGATCAATAAGGGCATCGGGCGCAGCGTGGAGTTCAAAGGGCTCAAGGCGCAGTACCTCTTCCTCTTCGCAGGAGGACTGCTCGCCGTATTCGTGCTGCTGGTCATCTTCTACACGGCAGGCGTCGATCAGTGGGCGTGCATCGGCTTCGGCGCGGGGGCTGCCTCAATGCTGGTGTTCTACACCTTCCGTATGAACGCCCGCTACGGCGAGCACGGACTGATGAAACTCGCCGCCGCACGCCGCCGTCCCCGCTACCTGATAAACCGCAAAGGCGCATGCCGCTTCCTAAACCGCAGGAAGGAGGTGCGTCATGCGTAACGTGATGAAAGCCTCCACGCTGGAGAGCAAGTTTCCGCTGCTGGCGGTCGAGGGCGGCTGTATCATCAGCAAGGACGCCGACATCACGGCAGCCTTTCGCGTCGAGCTGCCCGAACTCTTTACCGTGACGGGTGCCGAGTACGAGGCGATGCACGCTGCCTGGTGCAAGGCCGTGAAGGTGCTGCCCGAATACAGCGTTGTGCTAAAACAGGATTGGTTCATCCGCGAGCGATACCGTCCGGAGGTGACGAACGAAGCAGAAGCAGGTGTCTCCGGCTCCGTCCGGCAAGAAGGAAAAAGGCGCGGCCAAATCTGCGGCGAACAGGCGAGCTTCCTTTCGCGCAGCTACGAGCGCCACTTCAACGAGCGTCCTTTTCTGAACCACGCATGTTTCCTCTATCTGACCAAGACGACCAAGGAGCGGGCCCGCATGCAGTCCGACTTCTCGACCCTCTGCCGAGGCAACATCATTCCCAAAGAGGTAAATCCGGACACGGCCCGCGCGTTCCTCGAATCGGCGGATCAGTTCGAGCGCATCATGAACGATTCGGGACTGGTGACCCTCACGCGCCTTACGGACGAGGAGATCACCGGCACACCCGACTGTCCGGGTCTGATCGAGAAATACTTCTCCCTCTCGCTCGACGATACGACCGTGTTGCAGGATATGGAACTGAAAGCCGAAGGGTTCCGCGTGGGCAACAAGCACGTCTGCCTGCACACGCTTTCCGATACGGACGACCTGCCGGGGCGCGTGAGTACGGAGAGCCGCTACGAGCGTCTCTCGACAGACCGTTCGGACTGCCTGCTCTCATTCGCGGCACCGGTGGGCCTGCTGCTGGCGTGCGACCACATCTACAACCAGTGGCTCTTTCTGGACGACAGCGCCGAGAACCTGCGCCGCTTCGAGAAGAGCGCCCGCAACATGCACTCGCTGGCACGCTACTCGCGCTCGAACCAGATCAACAAGGAGTGGATCGACCGATATCTGAACGAGGCGCACTCGTTCGGGCTGACCTCGATCCGGGCGCACTTCGACGTCATGGCGTGGAGCGACGACGCGGAGGAGCTGCGCCGCATCCGCAACGACGCGGGCAGCCAGCTCGCCAAGATGGAGTGCCGCCCCCGCCACAACACGGTGGACGCCGCGACGCTCTACTGGGCGGCCATGCCGGGCAACGCAGGGGATTTCCCCGCCGAGGAGTCGTTCTACACCTTTATCGAGCCGGCCCTGTGCTTCTTTACGGGCGAGACGAACTACCGCTCGTCGAGCAGCCCCTTCGGGATCAAGATGTGCGACCGCATAAGCGGCAAGCCGCTGCATCTGGACATCTCGGACGAGCCGATGCGCCGGGGCTGGATCACCAACCGCAACAAATTCGTACTGGGGCCTTCGGGGTCGGGCAAATCGTTCTTTATGAACCACCTCGTGCGCCAATACTACGAGCAGGGAACGCATATCGTACTCGTGGATACGGGCAATTCGTACCAAGGTTTGTGCGAGCTGATACACAACAAGACCAAGGGCGGGGACGGGATTTACTTCACCTACACCGAAGAGCATCCGATCAGCTTCAACCCTTTCTACACGGACGACTACGTGTTCGAGACGGAAAAGCTGGACAGCATCGCCACGCTGCTTTTGACCCTGTGGAAGAGCGCCGACGAGAAAGTGTCGAAAACCGAGCTGACGGAGATCGGCAACGCCGTGGCCGGCTATATCGGCCGCATCAGGGCCGACCGTTCGATACGCCCCTCGTTCGACACCTTCTACGAATACCTCAAGGGGGAGTTCCGCGAAGAGCTCGAAAGCCGCGAGATCGAGGTGCGGCGCGAGGAGTTCGACATCCGCAACCTGCTGACCACGCTGCGGCCCTACTACCGGGGCGGGCGCTACGACTTCCTGCTGAATTCGCCCAGCGAGATCGACCTGCTCTCCAAACGTTTCATCGTCTTCGAGATCGACGCCATCAAAGACAACAAGGAGCTGTTCCCGATCGTGACGATCGTGCTGATGGAGGTCTTCATCAACAAGATGCGTCGTCTGAAAGGCACCCGCAAGATGCTGATTATCGAGGAGGCGTGGAAGGCGCTGGCATCCAACAATATGGCCTCGTATGTCCAATATTTGTGTGCGCCCGTACAGGCTGCTTAGTAAATATCCCACTGGCAAGGGATTAGGTAAGTGTTCTTTGAAAAAC
>ERZ1673700.87-NODE-87-length-123389-cov-8.519394_pt1 | contig 123389 bp, 181 predicted proteins | sample MGYA00580230_ERZ1673700 | MGnify/ENA primary metagenome ERZ1673700 (study PRJEB41218, sample SAMN15661782) | gut metagenome | host: Homo sapiens | place: Canada: London | collected 2015-08-20/2019-03-30 | study: EMG produced TPA metagenomics assembly of...
GCTACAGAATAATTGTTTTTACAAATTATAGAAAAATGCTAGTTACTTCTGTACATAGTATTACAAGGCAATTATATTATATCTGCTTTGTGATTATATTTCAACTTTATTTTTTTATATTATTCTGTTGTACTTCCAAAACCACCATTTCTAATTCCAGTTGCATCATCATCTTCTGTGATGCCATATTCAACAAAAATTCCCTGCATAAATCCTTCGCCAGATTTAAGACCTATAACTTTTTCTTCGTTAGTGTCGTTTGTAATTTTTGCAAAAATGTGTCCCTCATTGTCAGAATTATAGTAATCACTGTCAATGATTCCGACTGTATTATTGAGCTGTAATCTGAATTTGAATCCCAGACCACTTCTAGGATAACATTTCAATACCCAGTCATTGTCAATTCTGCATCTGATTCCGGTAGGTACTTTTACTGTTTTACCAGGTTTAATTTTCAGCCCGATTGGTGTGAAGAAATCATATCCGGCAGAACCAACCGTTGCACGTTTCGGTAATTTGATTCCGTCATAAATCTTTCTAATAATTTCCTCATCACTTGCGTTAAATGTATCTCCCCAGTCCTTCTTGAACTGCTCATAACTTACCTTTTCAAATTTTGCTACTACTTTTGCCATTATAACATTTCCTTTCTTTTCCAAAGTATTATTTTATTCGCCACTATGCTTTTTTGCACATCAATGATTCTCTGATTTCTACTGCCACGAAATTGTAATCGAAGATCTTTTTCTTCTATTCTGAATTCTCCATCCACTAAAACATCACATAATTTTAATAGGCTTTTATATTTATCCTGGTGAATTATTTCTTCATATTTATATCCTGTATAAATCCATAGTTCTTTTTCTGGATAGAGATTTTTGAAATCTTTACTTACAAAATATGAAAGCTCCACATTATCCAATGGATCACCACCAGAAAGAGTAAGCCTAGAAATATGCTTTTTTGATAACTCATTAAATAGTTCATCATAAATGCTTTGTGTGAATGGAATTCCTTTTGACTTATCCCATGTAGATTGGTTGTGGCAACCTTTGCAATGGTGGGAACAACCTTGCACAAACAAAGTTGCTCCAACTCCATTACCATTATTTACATCGAATTTATCAATTCCGGCAAATCTGAAATCAGTTTCAATGCCGTTAATGAGATTCATTTTTCTCCGTTTTAGCTTTTAAGGCATTGTTAAAATGTTTCACACGGTAGTCAACTTCCTGGCGTTTTCCTTCATTGAATGCTTCAATGTAATCACCAGTGAGATATCCCGTTACTCGTCTTAATCTTCTGATTTTTCGACAACCGCAAATCGGGCATTCATCTCCGATTTCATCTGTGTAACCACATTCAGTACACATGTCATTCGGTACATTGACTGCAAAATAAGGAATATCCTTATCCATTGCATAGTTTACAATTTCTTCAAGTGCATCAATATTTTGTTTTACGCTTGATGGCAATTCGACATATGTAATGCAACCGGCTGAACTATATCCTGTAAGTTCTGCCTCTATGTCAATTTTTTCAAAAGGACTCATTTCTTCCCAAACTGGAACGTGCATTGAATTTGTGAAGAATTTCTTATCAGAAACATTCGGGATTTCTCCGTACTTATTTCTGAATTTTGACATTGCTGTAAAGCATAAGTTCTCTGCTGGTGTATAATATACTCCAAAGTTTAAACTATACTCTTTTTTGTATTCGGCACATCTATCTTTGAAAAGCTGCTCAATTCTCTTTGCGGTTTCCATGCCTTTTTTGGTTGTATGATTGCAGCCAACTAAAATCTGTAAAGTTTCTGCAAGACCAATCTGACCAACTGCTAATGTTCCGTGTTTCATGGCAGATTCGATATTTTTTCCATCGAAACCTTCCATTACAAAATTTTCGTACATGAATTTCGCTGAGTCGGGTGATTGTTTACAAATCCATAAGTATCTTTCGATAAGCATGTCTTTCGCTTCATCAATCTTCTTATCAAGATATTCCATGAAGCTATCTACAAGTAATTTTTCATCGTATTCTTTTCCACCAGTAAAACAATTGTTCTCTTCAAGTGAAACTTTTGTTTCCATAGCAAGTGTTGGCATGATGATAGTTACCGGGCAAATATTACCCCTACCGTCTTTTGTCTGACCAAATCCATTGATATCCCAACCGTTAGCCGTTCTACAGCCCATTGTTGAGAAGTATGTTTTCGGATCATCTGGATCATACCCTTCATTTCCTGACCAGTCACAGTTAGCGTAATTCGGGTAAAGCCTCTGTGCAGTTGAACGGAGTGCCAATCTATATAAATCATAGTTCGGTTCTCCTGGCTTTCTGTTGATACCTTTCTTCAACTGGAAGATACCGCATGGGAAAATACTTGTCTTATGTAATTTTCCGATTCCAGCGATAGAAACATCAAGCAATGCTTTAATTACCATTCTTCCTTCTGGTTCGGTACATGTACCATAGTTGATAGAGGTAAATGGTAACTGATTTCCAGATCTTGACTGAAGCGTATTAAGATTGTGATATAATGCTTCAATTGCCTGTTTTGTTTCAATGATTGTATCGTATAAAGCAGATTGATAGAAAATAGGATTAAGTTTTTCTTTATTTGCAAAGAAAAAGTCCTCTTCTTTCAATCCTGTCTCTTTGTAAAAGTTTTCTTTATTCTCATCAATCCAGTCATCGAATCGGTTTCTGACAATGCCAATTTCGTCTTCGTAGTTATCAAACAACATTCCCATAAGATCTAAGTATAAGAACGCTGCTGTATTTTTTAAATATGCCACAATATAATGTTTTCTGAATGATTTTCGCACATATGGCATAAGTGTCCAATCAATGTGTGTTGCAGAAACACCACCGAACTGCTGCAACGACTGTAACTGGAATATTACAGCAATCAATTGTCCGGCTGTATTGACAGATTGTGCTGGGCGAACATCCGTCTGTCGTACATTAAACCCATTTGCAAGTAATTTATCAAATGGAATGCTGAGACAATTGTGCATACCAACCGCATAACTATTTAAGTCGTGTGTATAGATTCTGTTAAGAATATGGTTGTTTCTTGCCAATTCGGACATGCACTCATCAAGAGCATACTGTTTCAGCATAACATCACTTGCAGCACCAATCATTCCACCAAATGATTTTTCATCAACATTTGCATTCTGATTCTCAACATCTTTAGCTTTCAATTTCTCTGAAAACTGTTTCATGAGTTCACTTCTGCGTCTTCTGTCTCTGGTTCTATCATTTCTATAGATGATGTACTTTCTTGCGACTTTCATATCTTTTTTAGCAAGCTGAGATTCTACAATATCCTGTATTTCCTCAACTTCCATATCTTTATCAAGCGCACTGATATTTTCTGCAATTTCTTTGGCTCTTGATTTTGCATATTCTGTTTCTTCTTTTTCAACATCATAGAATGCTTTTAAAACAGCATTCTCGATTTTTTCAGGTCTGAATTCCTGAATCTGTCCATCACGTTTGTAGACCATTAAAAATCCTCCAATTTATCAATAAGTTCATAAATCTCATCCCAACCATGAACCCTAAAGTTCTTTGTGCTGTCCTCCTGTACTGATCTGTTCCAGGGTTTATCAAATATGAAATTATATTTAACTGGTGAATCTTTCGTATGATCCAGTGTAAAATTCCCTATACAGTCATCAATAAGGATATCTCCATGTATCAAGTGTTTGTCCCGGCACACAACAAGCATTCCACTATCGTATTGCGGAATGTTCCGTTTGAGCCATTCATCTTTGACTCTTACATTGTCAGGATAAGTTGATGTAACAAAATAGAAATTGTATTTTGCCATCAATTTTCCGATTACTTCTTTTGCTTTTGGCTGTAGCTCTAAAGAAGATAGGAATTCATCAGTACCAAATTCCGTGAATATATTTTCACATTCTGGCTTGATGAATTTTTTAACTTCCCAGTCTGTTATGTCATTCAGAGTGAGACTGTCATTGTATTGCTTGTTATATTCGACAAGGATCTTTTCAACTAAGTTATTTATTACTTCGTCCACATCACATAATATCGTCTCGCATTTATTTATGCTTGTTTTTCGTGTTGAAGTATATTTCTGATGTACAAATTCTGCCATATCTTGTGGTGTAAATTTATACTCAGGGTTTTCAATAACATATGTTACCTCATCTTCGATTCCGTCAAACTGACCGACATCTGAAGCATCTCTTCTTTTAGCTTCTTCAATATCATCTTTTCTTTGGAGAATCTTTATCAGACGATCTCTTCTGGGAACTTTTATATAAATGCTTGTAACATCTATATCTGATTTTGTTTTGAGCTGTCTCATTCCATGTGGTGTAAGAACAGCTACTTTGTCGTTTGTACAGTCTTCTACTGCACTTCCATAGTACCAACCATTATAGACTCCGATTTCTGCGAAAAATCCACTTTGAGCCTTTTTTAAAAATTCTTCTTTGGAAATATAATGGTAATCTACACCATCAATTTCCCCTTCTCTTGGACTTCTAGTGGTATAAGATACTATTTTGTTGTACCCATATTTTTCGCATAAAATCTTTTCAATGGTTGACTTACCGCTTGCACTTCCTCCAACAAGTATAAGCATTAAAAGCCCTCCTGCTTTTTATGGTTCTTATATGTAAGAAATTCGTATGGGATAGATTGATAATACTGAATATCACCACTTTCCACACATTTCCATGTATTATCTTCCTCTATATTAGGAAAGAACGTGTCAGATTTAAAAGACTTATAAATCTTTGTCACGAATACTTTTTCACAATATGGAAGCAATTTCTCATAGATTTGACCACCACCAACGATGAAAATATCACTGTCTTCATTTTGGATAAGCTCTATCGCTGAATCCATTGATATAAAATCTACACCATCAACGTGTTTCTGGCTTTTGCTGATTACATAGTTTTTTCTATTTGGTAGTGGCTTTTTTGGAAGAGAATCCCATGTTTTTCTTCCCATAATTATGATTGAACCATTTGTTTTTTCTTTGAAAAATTTTTTGTCTTCTGGGATATTGATAAGCAAATCTCCGTTTCTACCAATACCCCAGTTTTCATCTACTGCTACTATTGCTGCTAACATTCAAATCTCACCCTTGTTACTTGATGTTGGCTTAAATACTCTGCTGTATCTTGAACACCAGTCAAATAAGCTGAATATAAATCTGGATTTTCTTTGAAATCTTCTGCATTTTTGCTATTCATTGCATATTCAACAAGTTCTTCTTCTGTTCGTATATCTTCATAAATCTTGTCTATCTTCCCCAAACATGATTTGCAGATATCTATTTTGCCCTTATGAATTATTCCGGCGAAAAATCTGATTGCACTATCAAATGTATTTTCGTCTATTGTTCTTCCACATATATCACATTTAATATAATTTACTCTTGCCATATCATCACCTAAATTCCAAGTTCTAACTTCAACTGGGGAACAATCGGATCGTAATTTTCCATAGAAAAATCTTCAATTGTCATATCATAGAAATTAGTTTTCTCTGGATTAAGTTTGAGCATTGGCTTACTCTGAATATCGGAATTTTTCAGATTTTCTACACGCTTAAGCATTTCTTTTGCCTGGTTGATGTGTCTGTCATAAATTTGTTCGTTTGCCACAAAATGTGTAAATACACCTGGTTCATAACCAGTGTGGCGTGCAATCATCATAAGCAATGCTGCGTACTGAACTTCATTAACCCCACCAGCACCAGAAGCAGTAAGCATATCTCCGCTTCTCTGAATCAATACCATATCAAGATACTTCTTCCCATGCACATTCCATATTGTGTTATAGGCGCATGGTGCAAGACCGGCTGTTTCTCTTAAATCTGTTTCCTGCCATAAAGAAACGACTTTCCTTCTGCCGTAAGGATCTGCCTTAATGTCATCAATGAGTTTATTGATTAAATCGTACCTCTTTACGGTTGCTCCATATCTTTGTCCAATAGTTCCATCACCGATATCCCAATCTTTCCACCATGTAACGCCCATTTTTTCCATTTCTGAAATGTTATTTGTCGGCTTCTGATATATGGTGAAAATTTCTTTGATACCAGTTTTCCATGCGATTCTTCTTAAAGAACAAATAGGGAATTCGCCTTTTGATAAATCGTAAGTTCTGCAAACATGATTCACTGAATATGTATGTGCCGGCACTCCGTCAGCGTACTTAGGTCGTGGGTTTTCATCAATATATCCATTTTCAAGGATATTCTTGATATCTCTTTCCATATACTGATCTGCTTTATTCATGCTAACCCTCCACGATGAATGCTTTCAGTTTTTCTCTGATTTCTTTACATTCTTCAACATCATCTGATGAAATTCTCAGCACTAAATCTCTTGAGAGGTCTACACTGAAAATTCCCATGATTGATTTTGCATCAATGATGTATCTGCCAACAATAATATCCATATCTGGCTTGATAGCAGATGTAATCCGGCAAAAATCTTTAACTCTATCTATGGTACAAAGACTAATTTTAAACTCGTTAATCATTCTTCTCTCCAATCGTTATATTCTTCTTCCCATTCTGCCTCATGTATGCCATTGGCTTTTTTCGCACATTCTTCCGAACAATACGTTCCGTTCATATCATCTGTAACATAATACTCATCTTCGTATAGTTCTTCTCCGCACTCGTCACAAGTTCCACGAACTCTTCTAACGGCATTTGGGCATCTTGGGTGGCAAGGGTTCTGTAAACATATTTCACACATGTTTATCATTCTCCTTTATTATTGAGTGTTTATAGTACATTCATAAATTTCAAGACCAAAAGCTATGGCTTGACTTTTCATATTTTTACTGCCTTTACTTTTCCCGTCCCAAAATAAAACAAGAACGCCGAAAGCATCATCTGAAGAAGCATATACCGCCATGTCTCTGTTTCTTTTGTGCCCTGCTAATGCATTATAGCTTCCATACGAATTTGTAATAACTCTACATGGTGATACATTCAAATTATTCCAGTCAGCCGGAAATTCTTTAAGTGCAAGATTATATTTATTGGCGAATTTCACTGCCAATGTATCTGCTCCTTTTGCCATTCCACTAATAATTTCCAGACTACATGGGTTTATTTTGAATAATCTTTCTTCTTTATTGATAACGAGGATATTATATTGAGGATATTTTTTATTGAGATGAAACAACACTTTAAACATTGTGGATTCAAATAAATTGTAATCCTCCAAAAATCTTGATCCGGCAATAATTATCCTCAACATAATTCTCTCACTTTCTTAGTTCTTGTTTATTGTATCACGTTTTCCAAATTTGTCAACGCATTTATTATAGTTTGTTTATCTGTTATTAGTTGCAGTATTTCTCAAATACGTTGTTAAAGTGCTTGTTGTTACACAGCTTACGGATAATGCACATTGCAAGTCCAGTCTCCTTGTTAAACGTGTCACCAGCATGGCATTTAGTTACTGTCTTAGTGCCATCTTTCCAGAACACGATAGTTGCCGGATCGTTGAATACGACATTTTCAATCTCTTTTTCCAGGTCGATATTCTGAGAGATGCCAACCTCTGCTTCGTCTTCTTCTGCAATGCCATCAATAATATCGGAAATAATTTCTCCGAATACACAACCAAGCATTGCTGCCATCATTTCATCAGTTACTTCTACATTTTCAACTTTTTTGCATTCACACTTACACATAATTTTTCTCCTTCTTAATTCACTTTGTTTAAAATCATTTTGTTTGATACGAAACCAGATGCACCCTTATGACCTCCACCGCCGTATCTCTCAGCGATTTTTGAGCAATCAACATCCGGCTTTTCTGAATAAATGGAGTATTTATATTTTTCTCCATTGAATGCCCAGATTGCAACAATCGGATAATCTTTGATTACTTCTCCGAATACTAAGCTGTTACAGCTTCTATTTACAACCAGACATTTGATTCCATCAATTCTTGATTCATATGCATAGGCATTTCTGTATGCTTCATACTCTTTCTCTACATATTTAGAAATGATAGTACCGTTATGTACCATTTCAGCAAGTAAAGGATTATCCTTACTGTTTGAATCCTTTACAAGTTTATTCCAGATAATATCCAGCGCATCATAATCCGTAGATTCGAGTGCATACTTGAAAAACAGCGATTCTTCATATTTAAACTGCCAGCAATCAAAATCACTAACATATTTTACGAAGAGGGGGATATCATCAAAATCACATCCCATAAGATACATCCACGTTAAACCAGCTCCACTAATTCCTTCCTTTCGGATTCCTTTAATGCTGCTGAATTCTGGATATTTAGCAAGAATATCCATGCTTGACGAATGGTGATCGCACCAGATCAAATCACAGTGCTTTGTTTCAACAATTTCTTTCAGCTTATCTACTGTATTCACTGAGAATGATAAATCTACAAAATAGACTGTCTCACCGTCTTCGATAAGCTCTGTAGGAATTTCGCCATCATAGTTGTACATGATGTAGTCTTTTGGATTGTAATTCCCTGTTACCCTTGCAACGATTGAACCAGCACATTTACCGTCCATATCGTTATGATAGAAACACTTCATTATTCTTCCTCCGCTTCATCAAGTGCAGATGACATGAAACACATAGTCTGGGCACTATTCAATGCATCGGCACTTACACCTCTTGCGACTGATACAGATTTTGATGCTGCAGAAAATACTTTTTCTGTACCACTCTTGCTTGCTCTGTATGTTTTTGACAGCATACTACTGATTCCCAGATCACTGCTAACCTGCATGGTATCAATATTCGCACCTAAGAATGTAAACACCCAACTGTATTTTTCACGCTGATGCTTAATCATTTCTTTTACTGTGTTCCAGTTAAATTCATGGCTTGCATTTTCATAACCATCAGTGATGATTGTAAATACAACTTTCTCAGGACGTTCTTCTTCTGGCATATCTGCAAGTCTGCTTCCAACATGGTTGATTGTTCTTCCGACAGCATCAAGCATAGCTGTCATACCCTCTGGTCTGTATTCTTTGTCAGTTAAATTCTGAACTTCTTTGATATCAACGCCATCGTGAACCATGATGTATCTGTGGTCGAAAAGAACTGTAGTTACAAGTGCATCGCCATCTTCTTTCTTCTGGTCGGCAAGCATTGTATTATAACCACCAATTGTTTCTGGCGCAAGCCAATTCATTGATCCGCTCATATCAAGAACGAATACCATCTGTGTCAGATTTTTCTTCATCTTCACTTTCTCCTTTTTGTTTTATCCCTATCATTCGCTGCATCACTTTAATAATACAATCATGACAGGTACACTTTTTAATATCGTCCGTAAGTAATAACGGACATACGCAATTTGCTCCACAAATAGGTAGGTTAATTATTTTTTGACTTCTTGGAAGAAACACCCTTGTTGCATAATGAACTGGTGTATCTAATCCAAAACCTAATGTTGGAGATCTTTGCGGATTTACCACGAATTTAGGTTTTCGTGTGATTACCGGCTGTATCATTCACCTATTTTCCTTTCGTATTTTCTCATTTTTGTCACTACATTTTTGTCTAATTCATAAAATGAATCTGAACCCAAAACATTTACAATAAGCTGACCAAACCGTAATTCAGGTAATTTGTCCCACACTTTACGGACTGCATCAAGGACAACATCATGTGTGATATTTTCGCCATTCAGTATACTTTTAGCAATTTCTACATGGTATTCCAGTAGCCCAGTTTTCATGGAAGTCTGTACAAGATTTGTTCCTGTAAATTCACACATATCTGCATCGTCATCTAAAATAACAAATGCATCAATCTCTTCTTTTACATTTTCAAGCCACGCTCTTATCTCATCTCCACGCTGCACTCCTGGCTTATTTATGACTGGTGTAATATCATATATTTCCATCTGATATTCTGCCAATCTATCTGTAAGTGTTTTGAAGATTTCCTCTCCATACCACGAATTGCGACCACTTTTTGAACAACCAATTCGCCACGTTGATGATACAACTATTTTTGCTTTGGTTGATTCAACTAACTCTTTTAATAATGTCAACGGTCTATCAAACAGCTCACTCTTTCCTTTTGCCTCTAACAGATCTTTTTCTGAGTTCAACACACCGTCAACATCAAGAAAAATCACTTTCATATAATTTCTCCAATTCTTTTATTCTTCGTACTGCTTGCCTTATTGCTCTCTTCGCACCCATATATGAACATTGCCAAATTTCAGGTCTTTCGCCACGTTTGGCTATTCTACCATCTATTGATCTTATTCCTTTACACTTATAATATAAGGATAAAGAACCATCACATTTCTTTAAAAGGTGCGGATTGTTCTCACCATATTCGATGAATTTCAAAACCTTATCAGAGTTCTTATAATTGGCAAGAACTTCTGTTCTGAATATATACATTTTAATTCAACAATCCTTTTTCATATTTTTCTAGTTTCTCAACAATTAAGTCGTTTGGTAGTAAATCTTTACAAAAATATGCAGTTGCAAATGGGCTTCCCTCTATTGTAGAATTCATGTTTTGTCCATTATGAAATCCTATTCGTTGGTCAAAACTGAGCATTTGTATTCCATTTTTGAAATATTTATATCTGGTTTTGCCTTGAAGCGTATTCAATGGTAGTAAAACTGCAAATGGTTTATTGAGATCATATAATCTTTTCAGAATTTGATCTTTGATATTGAATGGTGGATTTGAGATTATCACATCATAGTCATCAGGTTCGTATAAGAAGAAATCTTTTCCTTCATCTATATGTGATCTGATGACATCAAATCCATTTTCCTTGAATGTTTGATAAAACGATGACCACTCCATATCGAATGGACACCATATTTTATAATCTTTCGGTATATATTTTACGATTGGCTTGACTGCATAATATGGTGTGTACAGTTCTTGGTGTTCAGGTGTTTTACTACTGGTTAAATAACCTATATTATTTGCCAATTTATCACACTCCTTCGTTAAAACATGAATTTTATTTATCAATGGGCTTCTTTATCCGCTTTGTGTAAAAGCATGATTTTATCGTACAGCTCATCTCCCCATAATTTCTTGTATTTGTTCTGCATCTTTGTGTTGCTATCTTTCTCCCAGAAGTACGGGAACATATGCCACTGAATCAATGCAAGAATTTCAAGCCTATCATTTTCCTCCACAAATCTTAGATATCTAACCGCATCATATGCAGATACAAGGTGATGCTGGTAGTAATGTGCATACTCACAAGGATTACCTTTACTATCCTTATACCCTTTTGTAAAAGCCTTTCCGATATCATGAAGTAATGCTGCTGTACATAAATTGAAATCCGGCGAATCCATTGTCATCGTGAGAGCGTTCAGATAACATGCGATACAATGATTTCCAATGGATAACTGATGATGTGGATTGTCGTGGTCAATATTACAAAGTCCATTCGGTATTCCATAAAATAATTTTGTCAAGCTGTTGTCATTTATTATTGCGTGTTTTAAGCCAAAAACAATAGAGTCCCAACCTTCATAATACTGTGGTATGTAAATGTTTTTGTACATTCGTGCAATCGCATATTCAGGTACAACTCTGTTTCTCTTCTTATTCTGTTCAAGACACATTTTATATGGAGTCCATACAAAATAGCAAACTTTTCTGCAATCAATCTTTTTAAGTTCATGTAAGAATGCCATTCTCTTTTTATAGCTGATATTACATGCATCATAAATTGCACAACCGTCTGTTCCCTGATGCTCTGTCAGATATTCCTTAATTCTTCTATGAAGTGTTTGGAATACTTCTCTATCCTGATCCATGCATTCTTCAGAACCAGTAAGTTCTTCTCTGATACTATCTGACGAAAAGATTGTGCCATGATACATGTCTTTTATATCTTTTGCCAAAGTAGATTTTCCACTTCCAGGTAAACCAACCAACATCACAAAAGTTGGCTTTTCCATTACTCTTCCTCGCTCTCTTCAAAAATTTTCTTGTAGTCCGTTACACCCATTTCGTTAAGTTTTCTGTAACCTGGGCATTTATCGCTTCCATATTTGATATAATTATTTTCTATACCAAAATACTTGTTTCTGACATATGACTTGAATTTCGGTGGAACATTTTCATGTACCCAAATCATAAAGGTCTTTCTGTCAGATTTTGGAGCTTTTGAGTACCATTCGGAAGTTTCTGATTCCATGTTTGAAATATATCCTCGAACAATTTTCTCAACTATCCGTACTCTTGGTTTGTATACTGCCGGAACTTTACTGTACAGATCGTCAATTCTATCTTCTGCAACACTCTGAATAATCAAATTGATTGAAGATATTTTTGATAATACTCTGTGGATTTGTGTATAATCATCACCCTTCACTTTAATCATGTGACCGTCAATGTTAATTACAAATCCTTCCATATCGTCCGACTTGATTACTTTGACCTCTTCCAATACTTCATCAAAAGTCTTGTCAAAAATCTCCGTCATCGGTACATGGTATTTAGCTGCATATTCTGCAACTTCTTTGTAAGAATACTGTCTGCCGGTATATACATCTCTAATACCAATCAGATACAATCCTTCTTGCTCTTTTTTGTATTTAACAACATGAGCATCTGGCAGTGAAATATATTCGTAAATAAATGTAAGGTTCTGATTTTCTTTTGCCATGCATTTATTATTGTCTGATAATCGTGAAATTCCATCGGCTAATCTCCACGACATATCAGGGTTAATTGCCTGACTGCCAGACATGAAGATTTCGCCGTTATACCAACGTACACACTGCATACTTCCATCAAGTTTATTTGTGATTTCAACAGTCTTTGCATTCTTGATTTCTTCTGTCACGACTTTTATATCATTTTCGGGACATTCATTCAAATTTCGGAACTTCTTAAATGGTGCAATGACAATTTCCTCTGTTCTGAGATTGATTACTACACTCCGGCACTCCAAGAAAAATCCGTTATCTGCATTCCAGAGGTCTTCAACAGTAATTTCGTATTGACCATCACCGGCTGAACTGAATTTACCATATCGGACAAGGATAAGATCCCCCTCCTGATTTATTTCAAGATATTTGATTTTTTCTTTGGCTGTTTCATCGTTGAGTGTCTTAATCCAGTATTCTAAGCATGATACCGTTTTGATAGTATCATTCTCTTCAATCTCATATTTTTTGTATTCAACTTTGCCGAACTTTTTCAAATAATTATGTTTGATGTTCATTACAAAATTAAAAACTGGATTCCATTCAAACATTGCTAACTCCTTTCTTAGTATATCATATTTTTATATAATGTCAACATTTATTTTGGTTTGTTTATGCTAAAAAATATCCTTTTTCCAATACTTCAATATAGTATGATTTCTTCCACCATTCAGTACACTCGCCTATATGACCATAACAATCATATTCAAGTTTTACTTCATACATCGGTTCTTTTAACTCATAGTTTGGATCATACTTTTTCATTTCTTCTTCATATCGGTCAGAGATATCCGTTGCACTGATAATTCTTCGTACATAATGCTCAACTAGATTCACTTAGAAACCCTCCCGGTTTTCTTCAGAATATAATCAAGTGTTCTTGGTGTATACATCATATATGGCAGCATACACCCTACATTATATGCATTTTTCATCTCTTCATTATACAAGATATTGTGTGTCGGCGTTTTTCCGTCTTCACTTAAATTATTATGTACATGACCGTATAAATGATAGCTGCCTCTATGCGACTGATCCCACACTGCTAATGGATAGTGACAAAGTACAACAATTCTTCCTTCATCATTGATTCTTTTTAAATCATAGATTCCCTGGAACAATTTCTTGCATTTTCCATCTTTAATCCAGCTATCATGGTTTCCAACAATCAGATATCGGTTCTTACACTTAATCTGTTTAATCAGTTCTGCAGTCTTATCAGGCTTGTACCATGACACATCGCCCAACAAATAAAGATTATCCCGTGGCGATACTCTGTTGTTGATATTGGCGATAATCGCTCTGTCTTGTTCTTCTAACGATTTAAAAGGTCTGTGGTCAAACCTTCTCATTGCATTTTCATGTCCTAAATGCAAATCTGCAATGTAAAAATTACTCATAATCTAGCTTAATAGCCCTCCTTCAAAAATCCTTTCTTTCGTGCGCAATCCGGGCAATAATTATATCTGCCGTAAATTGTTCTTCCACACGACCGGCACTGATGTCCTTTTGAAATTGATGTGCCATATGGCGTGCCAAGCGCAATGTAACACGGTTTGCAATATGTATAGTTATCGGCACAATAGCCACCACATCTCTGACAAAATCCCATTCTTACTCTTTTCCCTTTCTTTTGTCGTAGTCTTCCCACGGTATTTTTACTTTATATTTATGGTTCTCATAATATGTTGTGCTTACACCACATGTTTTCGCCCAGTAGTCAAGAATTGCCTGTAATCTTTTTATTTCTCCTTCGGATATATCATCGTAGGCATCTTCATATAAATCCTCTGTTGCCTGTTCTGCGATACTCTCCGCATTTATACTCATTTCTACCGGCTCAGTTACCCACACATATTCTGGGCGAACATCTCCATACTTTTCGTGTTCATTTTCCCAGTCATCGAAAAACTCTTCCCAGTCATTAAAATAGCCATTATCATGCGTGTATTCTTCTGAAAAGAAATACTCATAATCTTTCTGCTTTTCCTCTGGTAAAAGTGGTGCTTTCTCAAATTCTTCTCGTTTTTTCTGCTCCCGTAATTTCTCGTCTATGGCTTTTTGCTGTTTGCAATCATGTTTTGTATATCCACGCTGAATTACTTCTCCACATAATTTACATCTGAGAATTACACCATTAAAGCAATGTTGACAAAAAGTAATCGCCTGATGCTTATACGGAAACCACACTTTTCTGTCTGGATCATCGGATAACCCATATTGATTATCTCTTATTACCATACCAGTGCCATGACAATAAGGGCAGATTTCCTCATTGTCATGTAAGTCTTTTACCAAATTAGCATTAACAAGTTTTTGAATATATTCTTTATCGGAAACGATGACTCGCTTTGGTTTTACAAACTCTCCCATTTCCCACCGTTCTCCTTATATTGAAACTGCTTTATTCAAATACTCTGCGACTTCCAGAATTGCCTTTTCACCACTGAATACCATAGTCCCATTCGCTTTCAGCATGTTTTCAGTAGCTTTCAAACTATGTGCCATCTGCTTAGATTCGCCACCTCTCTCATATGTTTTATACAGATTAAGGAATATTGTTTTCTCTGGGCGTTTATTTGAATCGTCAACAACTTCCGCAATTGAATATACACCTTTAATTCCGTTTGTAATACCGTACAGAACATAATCTGAAGTCTCTCTTTCATGGACTTCTCTAAGTCTATCTTCTTCGCTCCAATTTTTTACGATTGGATTGTAATAGTCGCATTTAAGTAATGGCTGCAACTCATCTCTCCATTTCCAACCGGCACATGTACCACCTAAAAATACTTTCATTTCTATCTACCTCGCACATCTTTATTATCAGTAATCATCTTTTTCCCTTTGCAAACTGGGCAAACTTTAATACCTCTAACACCTGGCGCAATCTGGCACATTCCAGTCCCCTTACATTTTGGGCATGTTTGCATTGCAACTGTCGTATCAATTGTTGTCTGATACTTAATTTCTTCACCTAAATGAAATTCATCATCTCCCAATTTGAAAGTCACATTATCAAGTCCATATTCTACTGAAAATGTACTTTTGACTTTCCTTGCCCAATTAGCCATTTTCATAAAACATTCTGGTGTCTCTTCAAATCTAATTGTTTCCCACGTATCTTTTGCTAAATCATGATAAACAATGTAGCCTAATAATTTACCATCAAATTCAACAATACAATCGTTTGATTTAAAACCAACAATTTTTCCATGCTCTCCCAACCTTGCTTCCTCTGGAATACGTTCTGTATTTTTGACAACAATAACCTTGTCACCAATATTAAAGTGTTCCATAGCTTCTGTTCCCAACTACTTACCTCCTATCACTCATACATATATCCGCAATATGCAGACATAATTCTTCTGGTATAACACTTCTCTGCACTGCACCTTTTAACCCTTGTGTGCCTGTTTTGCTCCCTCTAGGTGATTTCTCATGGCATGGATCACCATTATGACACATTGGCTTAAATTGAGGATTCGGGTGATTAGTCCATATATCCGTAGGCTTCATTCGTGTATCACCGTACTGACAGTATGTAACTGTGTATCGTGGCAATCCTTGCATGAAGTCCATTTTTCTCATACCGCCTCTAGGATTTTCGATGAACCAATACTTAGGCTTTAATTCTTTGATAAGCTCTAATGTATGTTTCACAAGCTCATCAGATAACTTTGCAAAATCACTTACAGGATCAAGACTGCCGGTTTCAGCATTCTTCTTTCTATGATGTGATATTGCAGCGATTGAATAACTTGTACACGGTGGACTTGCCCAGATTACATCTGGTCTGCCGAATCTCTCAATAATATCTTTTGCCGATACTTCCATGATATCTGTATACCAATCTATGTTTTGATTTGGTCGTTTGTAATCACGTAATATACGCAATTTGAGAAAGGAAGTAAAACTACAATGAAGTGTTTAGATTTATTTAGCGGTACACGTAGTATCGCAAAAGCCTTTGAAATCAAGGGTTTTGAGACTTTCACGATAGAACTTGACCGACAACATAAAAACATAGTTTTATTTAGTTTTCTGGCTGTTTGTAACCTCAATCTGGCATGATTTCATGACTTCAAGTGCTGCTTTATGCTTCTTAGTAGTCACACCGGCACAACAACTTTCATCAACTGAAATGTTCCAGGACGGGTAGAACATTCGTAATGCAAGTGCATTTGACACTACACAAATATCAGTGCAAAGCCCAACCAACTCAATACTGTATTCATCTACAGTGCCGAAGATATCTTTCCAGTTCTCATACCCAAATGTTACCTTGTCAATGAATGAACAGTCTGGATATTCTTTGCAGTCATCAACCAGCTCTGGAATGATTCTCCATCCCTCTGTACCATAGATACAATGTTCAACTGGCAGATTCTTACCTTCCAGTGTTTCCAGGTAATTTTCTCTGTGTGTATCTCTAGTGAAGATGATCTTATCGCCACGCTCCATATATTCGGCAATTTTAGCTTTAACTTTACTTACAATGGCTTCTGCATCTTTTGATCCCAGAGAACCACGCACAAAGTCCTCCTGCATATCAACGACAATCAATACTCTTTTCATTCTTCAAAACCTCCATTTTCTTACAATTAAGTCTTCTTTGAATTGCATAACAACTACCCTGGCAGTCGCTACATTTAATATTTGTTTCTAAAAAGAAATCACACTTAGCAACACTGTTACAAATCACATAATCTTGTGTGGCTTCCTTTCCTTGCATAGATACGATGTGTTGGCAAATCAGTGTACCATCGTATAGCTTTTCTCCATAAAGACAACTATCACACTTTCGCATTTTTCTTACCTTTACCGTATTTTCTGATGAATTCTCTTACCGGCTGCAGATTGCCAAACACTTCTGTAGCACGATTTTCTTCCTGATGTTTGTATTTCAATACGTCTTCCATATCATCTTCTGTTGGTCTGTAATACCCACTACCATTCTGGATATTGATAATGACAGTTTTCTTCCTTGCCTTACTGATTAAATCTCGCATGATTCTGTCAGAACAGCCAACTTTGATTGCTAAGTCATCTCTACTAATGGCATTTTCTCTGCCATATGGAATATACTTCACAATATCATCATACATATTGTTTCTCCTTTATTTATGCTTGTTTTAAGCATTCTTTGAAATCACGAATCCTATTCTGAGCAATGTCAAAATATTTATCGTCCATTTCAATTCCAATATACTGCCTGTTTGTATTGAGTGCAGCTACACATGTACTACCACTTCCAACACAATTATCGAGTACCAATTCACCTTCATTTGTATAAGTCTTGATAAGATACTCCAATAATCCAACGGGTTTTTGTGTCGGATGAATGGCTGATTTCTGAATGTCTTTTGAGAACTTAATCACGGATCTAGGATATCTTTCTGTACTGTCATATGTAGTCAATCCATATTTTTCATAATCCGTAGTCTCTTTGCAATTCTGCTTATGTTCCGCTTTGCTTACTTTTCTTACATGCCCAGTCGTTTTCTGAGGATTGTATGTAGGCAATTTCTTATAAAATACGCAAATATCCTCATGCGCCCTAAGTGGCATTTTCTTAGCATTCAAGAATCCTGTCGGTTGTGTTTTCTCCCACACAAGATTGTACCGCCACATTTTTCTGTTACTTTGCATTAAGTCAGCCGTGAACATTCCGTTTGCAAATAGTACGATTGCACCGTTATCTTTAATAATTCTGTTATACTGCTGCCATAATGATTCAAACGGTATAACAGAATCCCATTTATTCCGGGCAGTCTGCCCAAACGGAAGATCACACAAAATCATATCAACACTATTCGTTGGAATATCTTTCATCAATTCCAGGCAGTCACCTTTATATATTTCGTTGACTTCCATTACTACTCCTAATAACTATTTCATCTATGATACTGGAACACCGTAATATAGGTGATTCCAGAAACTAAGACTTCTATTATTTACTCATAATTTTGTCTGAAAACGGCTAAATAAGCTATTCCAAATAAAATAGTTATTTTGTCCGTTTCCACTCTTCTTCACGGATTTTCTCTTCTGAATATCCCCGTCTTCTGAGTTCTCTTTTTGCTTCGTTTGCAATACTTTCCGGGATATAATCACCCAAATGGTCGAAGCATGTCTTGTCTGAATCTTTTTCAAAATCCCACATATTAAATACTCTTTTCTACTACTACAGCTTGTTTGCCCAGTTCCTCATATCTCTGATTGAATAAATCTCTCGGATATTCCTTAATACCCTGCAAAGGATCAGACACAATACAAGTATCATTATCTTTGTCATATCCAATCAATACCATGCAATGTTCGTTCGCACGCCATGCTATTTCCTTACCATCAACGTCCCATGTAATATTTCTGTATGTTTCTTTCAGGTCAATTGTTGACCAGATTACTACCGGCTTGCCATCTTCTACATATTTGTATAAATCATCTAATGACAATCCGTATAAATTGTATACTTTGAAATTACAGCCGTTCTTCTCACTGAAACTCTTAGCCGCATCTGCAATCACATTAGAGAAACAACCGCACGAATGAATATCATATGGTGATCCTATAAATTTCTCATTTGGATCTGTATCTCCAACTTCGCCACATTCCAAGTATTCATCTGCTAACTGAGTCTTACTGATATCATATCCATAGTAATTGAGTACAGTCGCAAGTGAAGTAATTTCACAACCCGTAGGAAGTTCTGGTAACTGTAGAACTGGCTCAACATCCAATTTGAATTGTGAATTGGATTTTTGCACAGTATCATTTTTCTCTTTGGTTGTTTCAGATATAGATTTATTCTTTTTCTTATTTTTCAAGTCAAAATTAAGTGTTACGATACATCCATCTTTAGTGGTTTCTTTGTTAAAATCATTAAGCTCATATTCGCCACCAATATCTATGTCTGTGTTATCATTTCTCCACATCGTTCTTTTTACTGTAACATATGGATATTTAGATTTACTTTCTCCTGCCTTACAACCAACCAAAGAAAAACATAAAAGTATGGCAAAAATCCCAACCATCATCTTTTTCTTCATTCTCTTATCCTACTCTACATTCCTATCCCTTGCAGCCGATCTAAACATCATCAATAGCATCTCTGAGATAGGCTTCTCTCTGTTCATTCTTTTAGCTTTCTTTATGGATTTCAAGTTGTACCAGCTCCCAGAGTGGCAACGACCACTGGGAACTAATACACCAACACTATACGGGATTTCTTTCTTGACCTCATCGAATACTTCTTTTGGCATCACGTAGTAATTCCAATCTCCGATGAAGTTATGCCCGTTTTTAGAATGGAAATCTGCTACGGAAGACTTTACTTCATAACAGTAGAAATCTCCCTTTTCGATTCCTCCAACTGTGTTATTTACTGGCTTGAATCTCATATAATCAACTCTTTTGGCATTCTTGGTTCTGTAGTCAAACGTAACTTCTCTTGCCCAATATACCCTAGAGTCATTGCGTGGATTTATGTGCTTTTGAATTGATAGAGACAGAATTTTTGTAATTTCTTTTCTCTTATCTGTCTTCATATTTATCCGTCAGCACATTCTTCTGCTAATCTATTGGCTAAATCAATGATACCTTCAACTCTATACATAAAAGCTAAAGCAACGTCTTTTTCGTAATCGTAGCCATAGTCAACATCTGGTATTTCAGATTCAATAGTTTCAAGAGCCACACGCTTAACTCTATCTACAGTCATTTGAGTCATATTTACCCTCCGTTAAATTGGTCTTTTCTTCTTCATTGGTTCACAAAATTCTTTATTCAATTTCTTAATGAGATTGACATCCGGCACGAAACCTTTCTTCCCACTATTTCTGAAATCATAGATTTTATATGCTTTTTCATATACTGCTTTCATGATGTCTAAATTAGAACATATGCAACGGAGTTCTTCCACATCATCAAGCATTTTACTTGACATATTCTGCTTTTCTTTATCTTCGGCTCTCGATGCATAATACCACCAATCTGCTCTAATCTGTAAATACGCCAGTTCTTTTGCAAATTCATTGACTAGCTTTCTTTTTGAAATAAAAACTTTCATATATTACTCCATTTATTATAGTGTGTTTATAATTGTATCTAATTTAATCAAGTAACGCTTTGTCGATGATCTGGAAATTGGCTCTGTGAATATACAGTGCTTTACCATCAATCATGAGCTTTGTCATTTTTGGTAAATCGTCTGGGATTTCCCAGTATACTTCATCACCTGAATAAGCTGTTATAGGCTGTCCAAGCTGAGATTTTACAACAACAATTCTTGACTTACCAAACATGTTCTTGTACTTGTTTACGATACCAGCAATATATGTATTGTCTGCAATGCTACCATTTGTATTACTGTAGATATTTTCCTGCTGAAAATCAACTTCTGCATTAAGTCCTTTCTGCTCAAAAATACATGTATCTCCGCAGCTCTGGATTTCTTTACCATCAATATTGATAGTGATTATAGATGACAGCTCATAGCCAGTAATGATATCACCAGAACTATCATAGCTTGTTGCTTCAACTGGATTTCCTTCGATATTGATTTTATCGCCGGTTGTTGTCATTACTTTATTACCGTAGTTGTCGTATGTATCAATCACATATCCATTACCGATAAGGCTACCCTTTAAATCGTTAATGGCAGAATCCAACATGGCACAACCTGTCATTGCACACAGTAACGTCACGCAAGCAATAATGCCTACGATTTTCTTAATGTTTTTCTTCATCTTCCTGTTCCTTCCCTATGGATTTATATTTTTCTGTATTTCTACATTCTTTCTGCTTATTCTTTAGCTTCTGCTCTGCCTCTTTCAGCTTCTCCCGGAGAGACTTCAATTTTTCTGTGATCTCTGGATTAACTTCTTTCCTTTCTGGATATCTGAACATTTCATTCGTTATATTAAATGCTGTTGCCATAGAGTCTGCAAATCGTTCAATACTTTCATAGCTCTTTATCTGCTTTTTCAATGACTTAACATCATGTTTCTCTGAGTAACAATAAATATTCAAGTATTGGCGTTTCCGCTTGGCGATTTCATTTTTTCGTTTCTTCTTTTCTCTTTCTTCTCGCAAACGATCTTCATATTTTTCTCTTTCTAAGATACTGGCATGTATTGACTCAATATAGTCTTCAACATCCTCATCTCCATCCCAACTTGTACATGGTGGTTCAATTGGTTCTCCACCATAGCAAACCATACCGCCAGGGCAAAGACCTTCGCCTGGTAATGGGCAGATACTACAATCATCTATTTCACTTAACTTCATGTATACCTCCTAAGAGTATATAGGCAGCCATGTCTCTTGAAACCCCTTCGTCTTTCAATGCAGTGGCAACATCTATTATGTGTTTCATGTATGCAACATCACAAGAACACTGTTCTACTACCAATTCTGATAATAAATGCGAGTGACCTAATTTGACCAATGCAGAGATAAACTTATTTTTGAAATACACCTCTTTGCTCATTTCTTTTGCGCCATTAAAGTCTTCTTCGGTAAATTGATATGGTTCGTGATATCTGTTTGACGTGCATTTAAGATATTGTTTCACATCTTCATATTCCGGGAAAACTTCTTCATACAAAATAATTTCTTTTGCTGCTAAAGCTGCAAAAAGTCTATCATTATACTCTTCCTTTTTCACAAGAGCTTTTACTTTGAAATATCTATTGTGAAAATCGAATGGGTAATATCGGAAAACACCGTCTAAATCTTTGCAGAAATGAAAACCATTTCTACCGACTGCTGGATCACCTTCTAATATCTTTGGCACATTGAGTTCGTACTGTTCTGTCTTTCTTTCGTGATTGACACTAAATCCACACATTTTTGGATATGTAACCGTACAACACATATTCTTTTGCGTGCCTTTGAAACCTTCTACCCAGATATATTTTTCACCTGGACTTTTTGACTCCACCATAGATTCTTGTTGTTTTTCATATGAAGTTTTAATAATGTCCATTTTCTCTTCTATAGTTTTCTTCTTGAAAAAATCAAACATATCAATTCTCCCATTCCATCGACATTTTTTCTTCGTAACCATATAAATTTAATTCGCCCGTAATCGGATCAATCTTCTCTGCTTCCATAGGTTTAAATGCGATTACCGCCCACTGTGGAATATCAAGAAATTCTGTTGATTCATCTACAATATTGAAGAAATCCTGTCTGTTGACCATTCCATATTCATGTGCCTTTTCAATGATTGTCTTCATTGCTGCATCATCTTCTACTTCAAGCACAATCTTAGTAAAACTACCACTAATCCACTGAGCAAAAAGTTCCTTATCGACTCTTGCATTTGGATTGATTGAGTAGTCATTATAGGTTTCATTTGAAGTGGCAACATTTCTCTTGAACCACTCACAAAAGAACGAGGTAGCTCCATGTGCTACCATAGCTCCCAGTTTTCCGGGACTCATGTTTAAACTCTTGTTTACTACAATTACTTGTTTATACATTACATTTCCTTTCATTTATTATTGCTTGATTATAACAAATTTTAAAACTCTCTTCTCATTACGAGAGCTTCAATATCCCGTTTAACCGCAAGCTCCGCTTTTGAACACCTAGCATCCATGCTTTCAATGGCATCCTTGTAGTCTGCGTTATTTCTTTCAAGCATTTTGATTGTGCCACGATATTCGTTAATCAAATCCTCATTGCTTTTAATGATTTCCTGATATGCAGATTTTTCCTCTGCGATTTCTGCACGTTTGGCTTCCAAAATTTTCTTGTCTTCTGCCAGCTTATCAAGATTCTTCTGAATAAACTGTTTGTTGAATTCTTCACCAACATACAATTCTACTTTATACAGAGTAATAACCTTTGACTCTGTTAAGTCAGTCAAAATAATCCATGTTCCTGATAAGTATACATTAACTGGATTATTGTCACGGTTTCCAACTTTTCCCGTGTAAATCAGTTCTGAGTGTTCGCACATCTTGTTAATATCATCAATGATCTTATCCTCATTCTGAGCTATGTAAATATTGATGTCAATTAACTCATCTCTTCCGGCAATTCTTTCGGCATAGCGAGTCATTGCATGTTTAGTTATTGCCATTCTTTCCAATTTTCTGTTTCGCTCCTTTTCCTTCGACTGCTATTACATTCAAACAGAAGTCGATTATTTCTTTTTTCTTTTTGTTGAAATCTTCGATGTCTTCTGGATTCAGTGCATTTATGTTTTTCAATACAGCACCAGTACCTAACTTCACTCCATCAATGACACCTTGATCGTATGAGCTTTTCTTGATATCTGTAAGCTCTTTATCAGTAAGAAGTGTTTTATTGCTTTCAATTCTTATCATGTTTATTCCTTTCATTTATTATTGCTTGTTTATATTTTTATTATATACTTTTTCTGGTGGTTGTCAAGTCATTTTAGAAATATTTTAGAAATTTATATATAAAAATGGGCATTGCGCCCATTTTTATTTAAAATAGAGAACATCCCTGAAATTTAAACTGTCTTATGTATTCGTTCCATTTTTTCGCATCAATATGAAGTTCTTTTATCAAACATTTTTTGCACATAAACCGAGTTATATTTCGCCCATGTATTTTTAAATTCATGGCTATTGTATCTTTGTTTCTTATATTTTTGCCACAACATGTACATTTTTTGTTAAAGTATTTTTCAGCAATTTCGTAACTGTCGATGCCTTTGTATTGCATAAATTCTTCGATTACTTCTTTTGTTGGTTGTTCTCTTACCACTCCACCATTCCAACAATATTGATATTCTTTTAGTGTACAATTCAGGGTACACCATTTCCCATGTTCAATGAAATCTTTTGTAAGAATCCGATGCCAACGATCATACATCTTTGGATAGAAATATTTATCCAGATACCACGTTGATTTGCCACTATACGGACACGCTATTGCGCAGCCTACTCTTTTATATCCTTTTTTATATTTAGGGTTTACTTCAAGATTATTCAAAATAATATAGCACCATATTTCCAATTCAGTCCACTTTCTAATAGGAAGTAACCCGATCCATTTTCTATCTCCCCATTTAGGATTATGTTCAATATCTTGTCTGCTGGATCTTGCATTACTTTCATCATTTCTTACACCCATAATCCATATAGCTTTTTCTACATCGTCAAAATGATTTATATGATTACCTTCTTTGAATAGTGAACAACATGCTCTACTAAATCTGGTAGGAATAAAGTTTTCACGTTCTACATATTGATAGAATCCTTCCGGCGGTGTTGTGATAATCCAGTCATTTTTGTGCTTATTGACAATTCTATATGTATCTGCACAATCTAAGGTGGTGTTATTGAAAACTGTTTTGACCGTGTAATTGCTTAATCTGCACAAATGCTCAGTCACAATACTATCCTTTCCAGTTGATTGCAGCACATATGGAATATACCCATTATACTTCTTTATTGTCTCATTTATAAGTTTGATGCTTTCCTGTTCCTTCTTTTGAAAAACTGGTTTTATTGGAGGAAAATATGCAACCTATATATGAAGATTTAATAAAAATGTGGAAAGAAAACGGTTTCGATTATGAAATATATCCTGGTACTTTTTGGTTAGATAACTCAATCGTAAAAGCATATGATAAAAAGGGCAACTTGAAGTATTTATATAAAGTAATGATTGCTGATGACCTATCCGTTACCTTTAAAAAACATTCAAATTGCCCCGATTATACTGATTTTAATTTTGAAACATGGGAAGAAACTGCCAAAAGGATAAAACCAGTTTTTAATTTACCAGTTTTGTACACGTAATACTTCTCTATCTGTATCATGTACAATTCTTCCACTTGCGCATTTCACGCATTTAATACGCCACTTGCCATACTGCCGATACATATTTTTACCCCGTGTCTTTTCGTAATGACCAAATCCCGGCTTTACATATTCTCCGCAGCAATAACAATATCCAGGATATTTATTTCTTGACATGACCACATTTCTCCGTTTCTTTTGGTTTGAAGAGTTCACATACATCATGTGGTAGTGTCTCATTGACTATACCACTATTTGTTAGAAATACATTGCATCCGCATGATTCTTGAAATTTTGTGTGCATTTTTTCTACTCTCCAACCAGACACACATCCCATACCACCAACTGTCCCGACATATCTTGCAAATAGATTGAGCTTGCAAAAGAATCTACAGTTTTCGCATTTCTGTTCCACCTATTTCACCTCAATCCAATCATTCTGGCAGATATTATCCATTGTGAACCCTACATTTTCTGTACCTCTGATATCCAGCTCTTGACCGTCCTTACAATGAATCATGATAGTCTGATATTCTTCAGACCAATACCAATAGCCTGTCCAGTCTGGGCGTTTGATTTTCGCACCACGTTTCATCAGTACATACGCTTCATTGAATCCCATTTTATCACTTCTTTCACTATTCAAAATATCTTCGATTATCCAACGGATTTTTGTACACTCTGATGCCTCCGCATTATGAATATGCATACCTAAAGCATTCTTCTTTTCAAAACACTTTGATGCGAATTCTGTTCTCTGTTCTTCTTCCTTTACAATCCATTTTAAGAGCTTTTCTAATTTCCCCTTCTCTGCACTTCTACCCTCTACAGTATCTACCATGCGGACATTCGTTAAAATCTGCATGATATTCCACGGTTTTCCATTAAATTCTTTATCAATACTAATGAATCTTTCCGTAAGATCTTTTACCGAAACTGCTTCGTCTGATGACATCATTTCTTCTTCATAAAACATATCCGTATCGGTATCTTTGTATAATCCTGTTGACATTAAATATTCTTTCATCTCTTCTTTTGTCATTTCATGTTTCCTCCTACCATTCTACGGCTACATTTTTCTCAATCTTTCTGCAAGCATCTTAAATGCTTTTCCTGTTTTTTCAGCCTGATTTTCATATTCATCTTCTAATACTACACTATTGTAATTGAATACCTTTCTGATATTCTCTGGCACATCATAAAAACTTGCCAATGTCCCTTTATGCATAAAGAACAAATCATTGAGCATTACATAGCCAGACTGCACCAATCTCAGAATCATTGGGAAATAATCGTTATCAACACATTTCAACTTAAACTTCCCGTCATCATATCGTTTGATATATCCGATACCTTCTCCCAGATAATCTAGCTTGAATTCTTCTACTTTGAATGGAATGTGCTGTCCCCAATACGAATTTTTCACGCATTCTTCTATTTTATCTATGTCATATTTTTTATTATTGTCTGTTTTAATAACAACTTCATCATTTGAAAAACATACGATATCTTCCGGCGAAACGATCTCAGACAGTGAAAGAATGATAAAATGCATCAAATACTTTTCATATGTAATGTGCCGTTTTGGATTGCAATTTCCAAGAATAACCTGTCTCACATATTTACTTCCGATAATATGCTCATCATCGGTAAATTTCCGTATGAAGTTTTCCCAGGTGTCGGCATTATCAAAGATGTCCGGCGCAAATGCTTTAAGTGAGTGAAAATTTGCTTTCTTCATATCAATACTGATAAATCTTTTTCCATCGTTTGTCGGTTTATAGATATCAGACGAAGGAATGTGAATTTCTGAAATGGCTTTTGAAATTTCTTTCATATCCATGTTGTTGAATTTTTCATATCCTTCTGTGCCTTTGATAAAATTGATAGCTGCATCTTTTGTCTTATTATAATACTCATAATAATCCTGTTCACAATCATACGGTTCAATTGATTTCACGAATTTATGCAATTCTTCTATTGTGTCATAATACATAGAGAATAATTTGATACGATCCGTGAAAAATGGCTCTACAAAAATTGAGATTGGAATATTACAATTTTTGCAAAATCGGCGTTTCAGTTCTGGTGTAAGTTCCATAGTTCCTCCTAATTTAATTCTTCGATGATCTGGTTGAAATGTCTTATAGCTTCTTCGGAAATTTCGTCTTTATAAAAATCACGCCACTGCTGCAGTTTTTCTTTTGTTGTGAATCCACTGCCCCATATATTTTCTGCCAGTTTGTCAATTCGTTCCTTCGTGATATCAGACACAATCTGAGCGATTTCATATGGCACGATAACAGGTTTCCCACCCATTTCTTTTACGTGGTCAAAATCAGACTGACAACTTACTGGAATTGCATCGCTGTATTCTTTATCGAATTCATCGACAAACATTTGCCCGATTTTCTGAACATTGCTGTCCCATGTTTTATACTGAAGATTATTTATATCAGAAAATCTTCCTTCTTTTGCAATCTTAATAACCTCTTTGATATTGAGTGTGCCGGAATTAAGAGCTTCGCAAATCATGTCAGCCGTAACTCTACTCATATCCCAACTGTTGCAGCTCTTACGATCACGTTCAAGGGTAATATATTTCGGCTTAAAATTATAGCCAAAGTGCTTATCGCTTTTACTCTCAATTGCAAGTCCATTTACAAATACTTTTCCTTGCATATCTTTATCCGTAAATATCCACCCATATGTTGTTTCAATCTTTTCGTGCTGCTCGCTCCCCGGCATATCTAACCAAACATTGAAAAGTTCTTTGTATTCCTCAGACTCTACATTCTCAATTTCAATGACAAGACCTTCATTTTCTGTAATATTGTCAAAAATTTTGAATGTCAGTACCGGCTCTCCAAATACCTTTGATTTCTCAAAACTGGATATCCAGATTTCGTTTTTACTGTTGTTGTATACGGTGAATGTTTTGCCGATTCTGTTTAACACAAGAGCTGCGATTTTATAACCCTCACCAAACTGACCGACTGTATCTGAATTATCAGTCTTTGTGCTACAACCAAGTAATAATGTATTGATTTCAAGAGATGACTTCGGACTGCATAACTGTAATGTCTTTTCTTCCTCATCATACAAAATATCAAACGCATTTTCTGGATCAAGAGTTTTCTGGTCAATTCCATTCTGGATAAGCTCTCTTACGGCATCACAGAAATCCCAGTCAGAAACATAATTAGGCGTTATTGTTAATTCTATTGCTTTATTGTTTTTCATGTTTTTGCTTTTTCCTTTCTTTGTATGCTTTATTTAACTGTTTTTCCAACTCTTTCTTTTCAAGTGGATTCCTACAGTGCTTGATGCTCTTTTTAAGCAACTTAATTTTCTTATCATTATCCATTTCATCATAAGCATCATTACAATTTGCATACATTTCAGCTAAACTCATTGCAGCAGTCATTGATGCTTGTGATTCTAAAAATCTCTCATATTCACCAGGTATTATTCCTTGCCCGTCATAGATATCTTGTGCAATTGGTTTCTTCAGATCCATACCTAATGATTCCAAAAATTCACGGACTTCCATTCTAACCTCCTAATCTAATTTTCACCACATATCAAATACTCTTCTGTAGTTACCGCCTTTTTTGTCACTTCCTCCTATTTCACTTTTTCTCCAAATTCGATTCTTAAATCATTGAGCTGAGAAATTGCAATATCTCGTTCCCATCTGACTTGATCGTAAGCTACCCCTTTTGAAAGTAGCTCACGAATTTCCTTTTTGAAATCATCACTGTAATCTGAGATTTCTCCCATTACCGTTTCTATTCTTGAATCTGCCATTTGCGTCACCTAATTTACACGCTGGTAAAAATCGCCGGTCTTATCAATACTCATACATCCCATAGTTGAAGCATCTCTCTGCATTTCTGTATTACACTCTGGGCAGAGATGACCTTCTGAGGTATACTGTGTGATCGGCATTGTAATATTTTCTTTTCGCCCACAATTGGGGCAGATAAATCCATATGTCATTTATTTTCTCCTATTATTTCGACCAGAAGGAAAATTCTTAACTACAATATATCCAATGGCATATCCATGTGTGCCAGCACATATCGTAGGTGAACACCCCCCCCCGGCGAATATACCGTACCAGCTTGACTATTTTTCGTTGATACGTTCCCCATCTTTTTTACTTTTCTTTCTTCTGACAACATATAAGCTACTGTAGCCTCCCATATTACCTAATGGCTGCGCCGTTAAGCATACTGCAATTGCATCAGCATCATAAATTCTATTTCCCTGGCGATATTGTTTACCGAAGTTAATTTCACCAAAACCGCCTACTAACCTCGGCTTCATATCACTCATGGTTTCTCCTGACGATTACTTTCGGTTGTCTTTGCCCCCCCATCATCGTTGAAAGAGTGGGTGCTAACCCTTCTGCAGAATAAACTCTCTTGATTATATCGAGTCCTTTAATATTTAATCGTCCTAATACTTTTATTTTTGGCTGATTATCAATTGATTTCTGCATACAATCTATCCAATCCTTTCTCAAAAGCTCCAATACCTGAAAAGAAGCTGCTAACTTTTAAGCCATCAAATAAATACGGCATAGCGTTGTATAGATTTCTATAGATATGATACAGAACTCCTACACAAATTGAATTCCCAGCTTGTTTATAAAGTTGCGTATCACTCATTCCAATAGCTTTTGCTTTGTCAAAGTCACTGTCGGAAAAATCCATCAATCTCCAACATTCTCTTGGTGTCAGTCTTCTAATTGCATAATCATCGGTACTTACATTGTTTTTATCCTCAATAATCACTCTTTTATCTCCTCCTGCATTGATTGTACGAATTGTGCCACAAAGCCCCCCCCCTTGAAAGATCTCAATCCTTCATCACATCGTCTTTCACAAATATATCGTTCCATTATTATTCCTTTCCTGGTTGTTTAATCGAAATCACACCATTCATTCCTTGATTACCGAAACCCTTATAGTCTCTTGCAAGTAATGTATTGGCACAGTCAGTAAATTTATCTACACATTTTCCGCATTTACTTATGATTGCTCCTTGCCTGGTATCTGAATAAGATCCCACTGATGTCTGTCTAGTGAGCCTCTGCCCCCCATCTTACAGTGTTTGAATAATCTTTACGGAGTTTACCAGAGTCAATCATTTCTTGTAATGCTTCTTTCTCTTTGGCTGAATCTACATAGTATTTTGCATCTATATTTTCTTCATCTTCCAAAATATCGTACATGACTGTATCGCTTTCAAAACCTTCTGGAAATTCAAATTTCCCGTTATCAATATCTTTGTTTACGATAATCAGATAAAGTCTTTCTCTATTCTGAGGGATTCCAAAATCTTTTGCGTTCAAAACTTTATAATATGTGTTATATCCGTATTCATGCAGTTCTTCGATAAACATATCGAATGTTTCCTTGAATGATTTTCCAACAATATTTTTTACATTTTCGTATACTCCCCACAACGGCTTGTTTGCTCTTACAACCCTTAACCATTCCACAAGTAATGATGAACGTGTCTTGTCAAGATTTTCACTACCACATTTCGGGCATTTATTTCTTTTTGAAAAATGTACTGTAAGTGGGTTATATTCGTGCCCACAATCTGCACATTGCCACATGCTACCCTTCTGTTTCCCGGCAACACTGAAATCCTGGCAAGGTGATCCACCACAAATCATAGTAAACGGTTTCATTTCATTTTCATCAATCTTTGTAATATCTCCAATGTTTTTCTCTGCATCAACTTCATGTACAGCACAATATGATTGAGCAGCGAATTTATCAATTTCACAAAAATTTACCAATTCCCAATTTGGAATTGTTTTTTCATTTACTTATGAAACTCGTAAACAGCTAATATAGGTAATTTCAGAATTATTGGATTGCTTTATGATTGATATACATAACAATCGTATGTTCTGAAATTACTTACTATAGCCTATTTGAAAGGATGTATAAATTGGAAAATATGAATAAAAAAACAATTTTGTTTGTATCATTTATTACCGCTTGTTATCCCCATGTGTCAGCCATTGCTTTTGCTACACCTGAGAATGTTTTACTCCTTGCTTTGGCAGTTCTTGGATCGTGAAATGGAATTGCTTTTCCATTCTCATCAAATACTTGTCCAATTCCTGCACCAAATTTAGCTCCACCTTTATATGTAATTATTTTCGGTTCAACTATGTTTGTTGGTGTCAATTTTGGCAATCCTTTAAGCCAAAGACAAGTAGATTTTTTCGTGTGATGTCCAAATTCATACGGCTGAATTATTTGTGTAGGTTTTATCGGTAAACCATATTTCTGTGCTAAATCTGGAAACCACTTTTTTATATAATCTCCACTAATTATCCCAATTGGATTTTCAATTGAAATTTTGTCACAATCAGCAGTTAAAAACTGGCAGAAGAATTCAATACCATCTCGCTGTCTTCCATCTGCTCTTTTCTTCTCAAAATGTTTTGCACCACTTACAGCTAAATGTGTGCAAGGTGGGAATGCGAGAATCATATCCCATTTACCATCAATATTATGTTCTTTCCCGTCCATTGTTTTAAAGCTACAGTTTCCGTTTAATAACGGAAGCACATTATCTTTTATATGCCACTCTGGGTGATTTCCAGAGCATTCCATTATGTCACAGCTAAAAGCATTATGACCTTTTTCTCTAAATGCTTTGCATACTTCTTGTGATTCTTCACAAGCTACAAGAATATCTAATATAAAATCTTTTTCATTTGATTCTCTGGAATACCGTCATATAGGCATTTCCAGAAAGTCAAATAAGAGATTTTATACTAACTATGCAATAAAACAATATACGAAAGGCTTATAAATCAATGGTTTTTAATGAAGTAAATAAAAAAGATTTTTTATTTCTTCTCTTCGTATTTGCTACATCTTGAAATTTGACAACACATTGCTGAACTCATTCCAAGACTAATGCTCCTACATCTTGATTCATCACCATCTAAAAGATAGTGATTTCTACATTTATCACAGAATCCATTCATATCTGGATGATCTATGAATTGCTTTTCTGCTTCGTTATCCATCTAACTCTACTCCTTCAATAGCTGCTCTAGCTTCAAGAATAGTCAGATAATCACGCATGGCTCTAAGCTGAATGTCATAGATACTCATAGGACACGTTGGTTTGAATTCCAGTGTACCGTTATTGTACTTATCTACCATTGCTTTCAGTTTCCCATAGCGAATAGCTGTCTGATAGTATTCCGCTTTGAATCTTTCTTTGTAATCAGCACTATTCATCATTTCTACAGTATCTCTTAATTCCATTTCTCTTAAATCCATTATTTACTCTCCTTCACAATTCCATATAATCTTTCATCAAGATACTTTTTCAGCAATTCATCATTGTTAAATCCAGTATCTTTATAGAACTCTTCCGCAATACCACCGCCGATAGCTCCTAATGTATCTGAGTCACACTTGAAGCTCAGTACATTTCTGATGAAACTTTCATAATCTTCACTGTCAAGAAAACATCTGATTGCTGCTGGAACACTGCCTTGACAGGTTTCGTCCCATTTATATACTTCTCTCAGTTCTTTCATTGACATTGAAACTGGGTATTTATAGTAACTTCCAGCCGGATATTCACGGCTTGCATATTCTTCGATTTCCTTTTTAGATGCACCACTTTTCGCCATCCAACCACATGTAGCCGTTACAACTGCACCCTTAATTCCTTCCTGATGATTATGAGTACACTCTGCTGACATAGTGGCATATTTGATGATATCATCACGACTTTTTGCAAAGTCAATAACCGGCGATACTCTCATTGCAGATCCATTACCACAACTCTTATATGGTTTCTTACTTTTGAAAATCAACCACTCAAAGAATCTGTCACCATATCCACAATCAATGTAATCATTGCCGAATTCATTGTATGCATCTTTAAATGAGACTTCATTTTCAAGAGCATACTTTGTGGCTACTGATAAAACAGTATCATCCGTGTAGTAACTGTCATCCTGGAATAACTCAATATGCTCATAATCCAAATCTTTTGGTCTGTTGAACTCCCATTTTGATCCTGCAATATCTCCTAAAATTGCACCGATAATAGCCATTGCCATTCTCCTTTAATATCTTCTTGTCGGTCTACTCTCATTCTTTACTGTTACGTTAAAAATGCCTTTCAATAACAGAATAACCAACCAAATTCCTGTTGCAATCGCCCATGAAAATGTCAGACCAAAGCACATTGTAATGAGCTTGATAATCCCACAAGTGCAAATCCAACTAATTGCATATATCACTACAAACAACAGAGCGATTAAGATTGCTGTCATGCAGCCATCGCCAATTTTAATCTTCTTTCTCAACTTCGCCATTTCCTTCCTCCATACCAATTTCAACAAGTGCCATCTCAATGACTGTTCTTACATCATCAAGAGAGTGTTCTGATTTATCAAGATTCTTTTCTAAATCAAGGCTTTTATCAAGCCAAGCTGTAAGAAATTCTGATAAACCAGTTGCCGAATATCCGCTTACCTCCATCGTATCGTCCGGCACAATAACAACTCTTTTCTTTAGACAATGAATCAGTCCGTCAAAGCCAATAACTGATTTTTCACCTTTGGAAATTTCCGCTTCCTGACCAAGACTATTCTTATATTCAATATCAGTTTCAGCTTCAAGGATTTCTCCTTTTCTTACTTTCAATACTTCCACTACTTACTCTCCTTATCTTCACATGGAATACATGCACCATAGATATAATCTTTATTCTTGATATCACAATGCACTTTTACTCTTGCTTTGTTTGTGTCATCTACAGTTCCATGCTTACATTTTTCGCACTCACTGGTGTTAATCATTTTCATAGCATTCTTCTCCATTTTTGTATTCTGATACTTTACACTGCATAGATTCTACTTTTGCAAGGTCTGAATGTGTGTAGTTTCTTGCAGCTCCATATCCATGATTATTTGTCTTTGGACTACATGAAGGACATGAACAATGGATTTTGCCCTTAATATACTGCCCGTCATGTTCATACCACCAGTTCCGGCAAACTGCCATCGCAATATGTTTCTTTCTACGACCTTTTGAAAAGTTTTTCTTTCTTCGCCAAGCTCTATTCCTTGTATTCATTTACAGATACCTCGCTTCAAAATTGATTATTTTTAATCACTCAACAAGCGCAATTTGAGGATTGTGTTTTATGATAATAACAACATCATCTAACAATTTATATAAATCGTCTGAACATTCACTGTACCAGGATTTATATGAAAACCAATCACTATTTTCCTGTTTGATGCATTCGACTAAATGTAAATACCACATTCCACCATGAACACCGCTTCGTTTATCGTATTCACGGTTGGTTCTTAGTAAAAGTTCAAATCTTTCAGGAAGATGTTCTTCTATCCATAGCAAAGTGTCTTTTGATTCTTCATCCATCACTGTAACCTTTCCTTTGCAATCTCATAATACTGATTTTTTAACTCAACACCTATGTAATTTCTATTCTCTTCTTTCGCTACTAAACAGTGTGCGCCACTTCCGCAACATGGATCAAAAACTATATCACCCTCATTACTGTTATCTCTTATCAATTCTCGCAATAACTCATGATTCTTTTCTGTAGGGTGTAATTTGTTTCTTCCACACGGATATTCAAACACTGTATTTTTGCAGTGAGCATTGAATGTACCGCCACGCTTCTTGAACCACACAGCATTTTCAATGCCGGAAAGATAAATATTTTGCCCATTCATAGGTGAAGGATTCATTTTCTTCCATACAAGCTGCCGGACTGTTCCTTTTCCTTTCTTCTGTTTTTCAGAAAAGAATTTATGAATTTCCGACATCTGCTCTTTCCCACAAAATATAATGATCGTACTTTTTGTAACCTCATAAATCTCTTTTAAAAAGTCTTGTAGGTTAAAAGTCAGTATATCAGCATCTTCTTTATCCAGATTTCTCAGCCCATTACTGGAACGATTCACTTCACCATATGGGATATCTGTTAGTGTTAAGTCAAATTGCCCCCCCATCTACGCTATGGAGGAATGACATACAATCCATATTATATATTTCATTTGTTTTCATTATTGGTTGTTTCCTTTATTATTGATTGATTATAATATAAAAGAAAAATAGACTCTATTCACTTTTCCTTTACATTATATCATCATTCTTGCAAATGTCAACATTTATTTTTGCTTGTTTATCCTATAGGAACATTGATATATTCCATTACCTTTCTCATTCCCAAACCACCAGATTCAATCGGTTTCATGCAATACTCCCATAATTTCGGGTGTGTCTGCTTTAACATCTGGAATCTGTTTGGTTCTTTTTCGAGGTGGCAGCCAAAGCCACAAAAGATACAACCCGTTCTATTACACCCAGTCGTGCGATATTTCCCATCTTCCAATACTATATCGCCATAAACTGATGCATACGGTATCTTCTTTTCATACAGATATTGTAAAACATCTTGTTCAGTCCAGAATCCCATAGGTTGACTCTGTGGACGCTCTTTCTCAAAAGCATTGCAACCAGTTTTCATATAATCTGTTTTTCTCTTTTGACTTTCTGCTGCCATAAGTCCCAAGATTGGTTTTTTACCAGTTTGCTTCTCGTATTGTAGAGATGGGCGTTTTTTCATAACTGCACAACACTGATCTGATATCTTAAAATCAGCATCAAGCAAATACTCCCATTTCTTATAATTATAATGCGTAGACAACTTGCCGGTATTATTATCAATGTATGTGCCATGAAGCTGCTGCCACCTTGTATTTCCAGGCTTTGCACCATGAACTTTATTCGCCACTTCTTTACTGACGATTGGATATCCATATTCTTGAATAACTCTCTTGAAATTCTTTTTAGGTTTTAACCATGTGACATTATCAATCGTTTTCACAAAATCTCTCAGTTCTGGATATTCAAGTCCAGTGTCTACATATACCGCCTCTATATCTGGGTATAATCCTCTTGCAATATCCAATAATACTGTACTGTCTTTCCCACCAGAAAAACTTACATATACTTCCCCACCATAATAGTTATACCACTCTCTGATTCTATTCTGAGTCTTCGCAATCTTCAAATCCAACGGAAGTGCTTGAAGTAATTTTAAACTACTTTCTGTGTGAATATGTTTTTTATCTTATACCGCAAATCAGCTAAATATCGGCGGTTCTAAGATAAATTCATGCAAATACGTTCAAATAGTGGAGGAATACATTATATTATGGCAGAGAATACTATTAAAAACGGGGAATTATACCCTAATAGCAGCAATATATCAACCGAAAGTGGGGATATTTCTCAACACAATAAAAAACATATTTTATTTATATTTTTCAAAGTAATCATGCATCGCATTGTCTGTATTTTTACCAGCCACAACACAAGAATACAAACCTGCAACTACCACTACACCAATTAAAACCAATCCTATTTTAATCATTTGCTTTACCTTCTTTCTTTTCAGCTTCTAGTTCTGCAATATGTTTGAGAATTTCATCACGCTTTTTACAGCCGAGTCCGCTATAATATGATCTGCAGTTATTTGTGTGTTCGCATTCTCTACAATTTTTTACTACCATAATCATTTCTCCTTATCTCAGTTCAACTAAATATTTGATTGTACACTGGTCTTCTTTATATACGATAATTTCATCATTTCTCAACATGCTACCAGCGTGAGCATGTAAGCAATTCGCACCTGGGCATGTCTTCTGCAATCGTTCATAATTGAAATCATAATATTTACTGTCAAAAGAATGTACATCATATGGCTTTCCATATGCCACATCCATAAGTGCCATAAATGCCGAATTTGAATTTCCTCTCGCCCAGTATGATCCGCTTAAAGATGTATAGCCCAGTGATTTTCTGGCTTTTGGTGCATAGTAAATACCATATCCGAACATCTTTCCTGTAATAACTGCATTTGTCGGACGTAACACAAGACCTGTATTGATGATTGACCACCAATTCTCATTTCTACTTCCATGCCATAACAGTTTAGTCTTTGAAATATGTTCTTTGTTGACGAACTCATCAAATCGTTTTTGAGTCTTGATATTTTTAACACGCCATGCTCTATAGAATTTGTCCCGGCAATCGCCAAGAAGACTTTTAATCATTCGTACATCTTCTTCTGTTGTTTCCTCAAATTCAAGCCCCATTGCTTCAAGAATAGTTTCCTGCTTCTCTTCTACATCATTTGTATCTGGTTCATCCTGCACTATATGTGTGACAACCTGACCTCTCATTACATCAAGTAGATCCTGTTCGTCTTTGAGAATGCGTGCGAAATCTTCTTTGCTTCTGGAAAGATAATCGTTGACATTGCCCATTTTTCGTGGGATTACACTAAACAGTTCTAACAGAGTATTATTGAAATCCTCTACCTCTTCTCGCTGCATGAGCTTATCAATTACTTTCTGTGCCTCATCAACCATAGCTTGTGTTACTTGCTGAGATGAAACTTTATAGTTTGCTTGGATTTTCTGATGAGCCATATCTTGAAGTCTTCGGACAATTTCTGCAATTACTTTATTTTCAATTTCCTTATAACCGTCTTTTCCTTTTGGTTTCTCTTTCTGAATTAAATCCTGTACAAGATGTGTCTGATCCACATATCCCTTTTTGATTTTCTCATTGTACTTTTTGTTCCACTGTGACATTGAGTAAGAGGCGTGCTGGCAACTTGCACCAACACGACCATATTCAACCTCAAAAGTATCACCATGCGGAATCATACGATAATATTTATTATTATTGTTTGTTGTTACCATAACAAGGTAAACTGGTGATTTCTCTTCCATAGTTACCTCCTACTGTACACAAACAAGAATCTGGATATCCGCATCTCCGAAAACAAATCCAATCATTGCTTTCACATCGTCCCAGTCAAGACCGCCTCTACCGCAGCAAAGTTTTGGAATAGCAAGTTTTGTAGTTTTGTTTTCTTCCATCTGATCTCTCAGATTAACCAATGCTTCCATAAGAAGATCTCTATCCGGGCTGTCATAGCTACTATCTTTTACGACCAGAGAATAAACATTATCAACAAGATATGTTTCTCCACATTCAATTTCATCGTACTTATCAGCCAACTTTTCTTTCAAGTTGTATATCTTCTCAAATGCTGCCGGAAGACCAACTTTGAAATTGAGATCTCTGGAAATTCCCTGTGCTAAGTAATATCCCTGTGGTACTGCCATAATGTTGATTTCTAATTCTGCAATCTTCATATTGTTTCTCCTTTATTTTTATTTGTTTATCATATTTAAAAATTCTTCTTCCGTAATAATCGGCACACCATTCTTTTTGGCATCACGATTTTTACTCGAAGAACTTTCAATATCATTATTGATTAAATATGTTGTTTTCTTTGAAACTCCACTGGCTACCTTTCCTCCAAGTGATTCAATCTTTTCTTGTAATTCTTTTCTGTTTGAGAAAATATTAAGGCTACCAGTAATTACAAAAATATTTCCGGCAAAGATATCGGAACTTTTCTCTTCTTTTACAAAGTGCATATGTGATACCAGTTCGGAATACATATCATTCATTGAAAATACACTATCGAAAAATTCATAGATGCATTTATTTACCTCTGTTCCGAATGACTCCAACTCCGTAAAATCAAATCTTGATCTCAGCGCACTTTCAAATAAATCCCAGTCACCGTCAAATCTTCTGCTGATAATCTTTGCTTTACTTAATGCAATATTCTGTATTCCAAGTCCAGCAATGAAATTCTCCAATTTCACATTTTTACTCTTTTCAATGGCAGAAAGTAATTTTGCAAATGATTTTTCTCCCATACCTTCAAAGTTCACGATTTCATCATGGTGGTTTTCCAGTTTGTAGATATCTAAGATATTTTTGATAATTCCGGCATCAACAAATTTTTCTACCGTTTTCTCAGAAAGACCGTCAATGTTCATGCATTCTTTTGATGCAAAATAAGCAATTTTTCTGATATTTTGTGCTGCACAATCAATATTTCTACAATATAATGATACACTTCCACCATCTGAACACTGAGTTGTAGCACCGCCACAAATAGGGCATACTTTTGGTACTTCAAAATCTTCCGTTCCACCAACGGCTTTTATGATTTGCGGTATAATTTCATTTTTCTTAACAATGGTTACTTTTGCACCATTTTTAATCCCAAGTTCTTTAATGATGCTGAGATTGTGTAATGATGCTCTACTAACGTCTGTACCATCAAGAATAACTGTATCGAAAACTGCAACTGGCGTAATTTTTCCTGTTCTTCCGACTTGCCAATCAATGCTATGGATTACACTTTCTTCCTCTTCTTCCTTAAACTTGAATGCGATACCATTTCTATAATGGTGTCCTGTTCTTCCCTGTTTCTTCCCATATTCAATATCGTCATACATAACAACCAGACCATCAATAGGTATATTCTCTTTCTGGGCTTCCATTACCATACTATCCATAATAGAATCAAATGCTTCAAATTCGACATCTTTTGGATTAAACATTCTGTATTTGCACACATCGAAACCAAACTCTTTAATCCGTGATAATCTACCATCCAAAGAGTTGATTTCTTCCAATCCTTCAAGAACATTGAACGCATAGAAATATACTTTTCGCTTTGCACAAACACCTGAATCAAGCTGCTGTACTGATCCACTTGCTAAATTTCGTGGTGTCTTATATCTATCATCCGCATTAGGAATCTGAGCATTTATGGTTTCAAAGTCATCTCTATGAATAATTCCTTCACCAGTAACTTTTAAGTACCCTTCATACTCTATTTGAAGTGGCACATTTACGAACGTTTTTGCATTATCGGTAATAATGCTTCCTTCTTCGCCGTTTCCTCTTGTTGCTGCTCTCACCAATTTACCATCTTCATATTCTAGGCAAATTGTTAATCCATCCAGCTTATACATAAGAAGTGCTTCCCGATTTTTAGTGAAATCCATTGCAACCTTTCTATCTTTCGTCTTATCCAAGCTCAATAATGGAGAACTATGCTTAATTTTAGGAAGTTCCGAACTTACCCTAAAACCAACGGTTCTTACTGGACTTCCAGAGAAAAAGAACCCTGTTTTATCTTCTAAATATTTGAGCCGGTCAAAATTTTGATCGAACACATCATTAGAAACAGACGGTTTTGAAAGTGCATAATACTCATAACACCACTGATTCAACTTAATGGTCAATTCTCGTATCTCTTTTAAATCATCTTGTCTTGACATTTTTCCTCCTATAAGTGGGCACTTTGCGCACCCACTTTATTCTTGTTTGTTTTTTACACTATCTGATTTGACCTCTCAAATAATACTGCATAACTCCATAAATGTAGATTGGCGTGTATGCACGTTCCTTCATGAAAACAATCTGAAGATCATATTTGTGGTTAAAACTGTGAAGACTTCCAAGATAACTTTTCTTATTATACTGGGTGTCATAATTTCCATTTACCACATCTTCATATCCGGCATTCTCAATAAGCAAATACTTCTTCTTCGCTTTTGCTGTTGCCATTTCTTTCTCAAATCTGGCTCTTTCGGCTGAAAGATTTGCAGATAATTCTTCAAGATTTGCCTTTCTCTCAATGAATATTTCGTCATTGAAATAGGTATCTCTCATGATTGATAACTTCTCATTTTTCGGAACGTAAAAACTGTAATCGCCATTCTGTAATGCTTTTTTCTTATACGGAATACCGTGAGCATCAAAGTAATCAGTAATATGGTTGTTTACCTTTTCTTTCGTATCAACCAGAATGACAATTGATGATAGAAGCTCTTTTTCTTCGGCTTCAGTATACTTATACTTTCCTAACATCATTTTTACTTACCTACCATTTCATATTTTGTAGCCCACCAGTCAAATTCACCTTCAACTGGCACAAACTTTCCTTCTGCCGACATTTTCATTCTTGCTTTTTTCTTTTGGTTGGTGATATGTATAATGTCACCTTTTTGCAGCGGATTTCTGTTAAAGTCCTTTTTGGCAACTTTGACTGTCAACGTGTTTCCATTTGCCAACGCATATACCTTAACTTTCGGAGTATACTTAGTTTCAGTTTCCAGAACGACTACATATCCTTTATACTGATTATCCACGATGTCAATATACCCTAAATTTTCAAGCTGATATCCTACACGATCAACGAATGTTGTCCTATCATATGGCATCACACTTATGTAATCATGTAAAACACCCATCATATTTACTTTTGTGAATGTTTTTTCGCTTTCTTTTTCAGAATTACGTCTGATAATTTCATACGGAATACCGAGTGAATCAGCTTTATCCTTTTTCATCTGCTTTTTACCATATAACAAATCAAAGTAATCATACTGTTTCAGCAGATACTTTACTTCTCCAAATTCTTCAAAGAAGTTTAGCTGTATCAGGATCTTCATCTGTTTTGAATTGACCGGCAACGATTTTTCTTTTACCACAGCCAACAAATGAATAAAGTCCTGAAATTCCATATCTTTTATAGACTGAAAAGCATCGGCTACTTTTGAGTTAAGATATTTTATAGAAGCAATTCCCTTGTAAATCACATTTTCTTCCTTATTAAATGTGTACTGACTTGTGGAATGCCGGAATTTAACACCTTCAACTTTAATACCTTTTTTCTTAGTATAATTGGTGATATTTAGTGTCTTTTCTTCTTTGCCCTCGAATGTATTCAACGCTGCTGTCAAGAATTCCAATGGGTAATAATATCTCAAATATCCGCATATATATCCAACGCATGAATAAGCGTCTGAATGATTCCATGAGAAAGCGTATCGTGTTGCATCAAGAATACCCTGTTTAATTGGTGGGAAAATTTCTTCAAGTTGCTCTTTCGGCGCACCGTATGTTTCATTGGAATAGCTTATAAATCTGTCATGTATTTCATCAATGAATTTTTCAGTTCCATATTTCTTTGCAATTCCTCGCCGGACTGTATCTGACTCTGCATCTGAATAACCACAAAAGTTTACCAGGAATTTCATGATATCTTCCTGCATAGTGATTCGCCCGGAAGTTGTTGACAAGAATTCGTCCAGTTCTTTGAATCCAGTAACCAGTACATGTCCTTCCGCAACATCATCACGGAAACTTGCACATCCAGGTCTAAGCAGACCATTTCCAAATGAAAACCATTTGATATAGGAAAAGTCTTTATTATTACTTTTCGCAATTGCAATAGTTTCATCTGACATAAAACGTTTGAGATATGCCTGTGCTGAAGTTGACTCCCACTGGAATATCAAAGTTGTGTCTTCCCTAATGTCTCTCCATACGTCTTCGTCATCAAGGTCAACGTTATCTGGTGTCATTCGCTCAATCCCGGCAAGTTTACAGGTTTCATTGATTACACCAATGTTATCAAGTCCAAGAATATCTAGCTTGACATACATGAGTGCATCTAGTTCCTTCATATTTAATACGGAAACTGGATAATCAGAAGTTGATAAACTGCACATTCCAACTTCTTCATCAATATTCAAATCACTTACCAAAACGCCGGACGGGTGTGATCCGATAGAAACGATTGTTCCACTTACGATATCTACATATTTGAATAAGTCTGGATATCGTTCACGGAATACATCGTCAATAATCCATTTGCCATCTTCCAGATATACCGCCTCTGATATTGCAGACGTTTCTACGATAGACATTCTCAATGCTCGTCCTACGTCCTTAATTGCTCCTTTTAATGCAATCGTGTTGAACGTAATAATCTCACTCGCTCGAATGTTCGGAAGATCCATGTGATCTCTCAGAATGAATTGCTTAATGATATCTCTATCTCTGGAAGAATAATCTGTATCAATATCAGCATTTGTAACACGGCTTGGATTCATAAAACGGAAGAAGTTTAATCCGAATTTTTTACTATCCATTTGAGTGATTCCAAGTATATATGCAACTTCGCTTCCAGATACAGATCCACGACCATATCCACAGAAGATATCATGTTTTGTTTCCCATTCTCTCAAATAGGTTTGCAGCAGCATAAAGTCAATGGACTTCGTTTTTTCATACACATCGACTTCATCTCTTATGATTGGATTGATTTCTTCCGGCTTATATCTCTTGCGAACATATGGATGTACTTTATATGCCTGGTTAATTTTCTGTTTATAAGTTTGGAGTGGATGATCGTATATTTTCGGATATTTTGTGTTTCTATCCAACTCAAATGTTTCAACACAATCTGCCATTCTGTTTGTATTCATAATGGCTTCCATCCACACTTCTTCTGGCAATGAATCTTGTCTCTTATATGCTTCACACAATGCTTCAAAGGACTTAAATGTTAAATCCCATGCGTCTTCTTCCGCAAAATGAACACCCTTACTAAGCTGCAGAATCTTTCTGCCCTCCATATGTGTGTTATTTAATGCATGTGTATCTGTTCCGGCAATCAACGGAATACCGTACTCTCTGCTTAATGCATACAATTCTTTATTATAATTTATTTGGTCTTCAACATTATGGTGCTGAATTTCCAAGTAGCACCTATGCTTATTTTTTATGCAGAATTCCAAAAACCTCTCTTTTACTTTGTCTGTACCTTTCGATAAGATACCACCAAGACAAGCAGATGTAACTATCACATTGTCGGAAGTATTCAACAAATCATCAAGGTAAATTCTCGGCATATAGTAAAAATGACTATCTGTTCTGCAAAATGATTGTGAAGTTAATCTATTGATTTCTCTGACACCAGCATGATTTTTTGCGATTAAAACACAGTGATAGTTGTCCCTCGTCTTTACAACTTTTTCTTCTCTAATACTTTCTGGATCTATCGGATATGTTTTATCGTCATCTATGCTTTTTGCCAGATATACACCATCTTCTCTCTTGTAGTAGCTCTCAAAAGATATTCTCACATCTTTTTTCGCTGTACTTGAAGTAAATAAATCAATGGCACTGTATACTGTACGTTTGTGGTCAGAATTATTATCTTCGGTTATGTATGCTTCCACCGCATGAATATATTTCATTCCAGCATTTTCAATAGCTTCCTTTTTATGAAACCACTCAAAAATATTGCCGTGTTCGCTAAAAGCCATAGCTTTCATTCCCAGATTTTTTGCTGCCTCTATGTATTCACCAAACTTTGTAACACTATCTACATTGGTTACTCCATTCGATAGATCACTATGGAGATGATATACTACATAATTGTCCATACCTACCTCCTAGTAATTCTTATATTCGCAATATGAATTTCTGAATTTACACAGATTGTGGCAGTAATAGAAATCTACAGTCGGTGGAAATTCACTTGTATTTCTAACTTCTTCTAGGGTATCTATCGCCCATTTCTTAGCTTCTTCATAATCTTCTTTGTTGAAATCAAGAAAATCCCACTTTCTATCTCCAAAGTAATTCCAACCTATACGGTCTGGGAATACACCGTACTCATTGAATACCTGTATTGAATAGAGATATAGCTGCCTTTTGTACTGCTGAAATTTATCCTTTTCGGATTTCAGCAACTTTCCTTTCTTCCCATAGGGATATTTTGATGATTTATGGTCAATGAGAACAATTTTTCCTGTATCTTTCTCCCTTAAAAGTAAGTCGATATATCCAGTGAATTTATACCCATTGATTTCAAAATCACATTTCTTTTCGATACCAAGAATCTCATACTTACCGAAATCAATATCAATGTTATCGAAATATTCAATTGCTTTCTGTTTGTAATTCTCTCTGATGTCTGCAGTTTTGTGATACACGAACTCTTTTACTTCTTCGTCATAATGTGCAACGAAGTAGTCAGACAGTTCAAATAAACCAAGTTCACCTTTTGCATACATTTCAAGAATCTTATGACAGAACTTCCCAAACTCCGCATAGAAGTTGTTTGTTCCTTCTGCCTCTTCTATATACTGCAAATACCACTCATATTTGCAGATGCAAAATGAATTCAGTCTACTAAAAGACCAAATCATGTTATCTATCAAAAAGTTATATTCTGACATTATTTACCTCATAACTTTATTTTGGTTTGATATAGGCGATTCCAAATATCCTTTCCTTTATCTACGGGCGAATTTTTATCACTCACTTTTCCTAACAGTCCTTTTTGGTCAATCACAACATATACATTCACAAATCTCATAAGTAACTGAATTGTCTCTTTCTCCATTATTTTTTCAAGTGAAACGTCATTGTCAAAAGCAATTACCACATCACAATGAAGTCTGATAATTGTCTTTACTTGAAAAATCGTAAGCTCACTGGTTTCTGATGAAACTGAATTAGGCTGACCATAACTGTCAAGTTTCATTACAGATTTTAGTGATTCAAAAATAATAATTTCCTTGTACTGCTGTATGATATCTTTCTTAAAACAAAATCCTTGAAGATAATCTAAATCACCAACTGGATAATAGTTCATATATTTTGGAATCGGTGGATCAAAGTCTTTATAGCCATCGTAAAGAGTTCTCCCCTTCACATTTATCAAATTTCCGTCATTATCATATACAGGATATACAATACGATTGGCTCTTTTGTCATACCGAACACCGTATTTTTCCATGATACTTTGCGGTATTCCTTCTTCAATCCATTTTGTTATTCGCCGGTGTTCAAAATCATTTAGGATTTTTTCATCCAGGATTGGATGTGTTACCGGCAATTGTTGTCTCTTTTTCTTTCTGGCTGCTTTTTTGAGATATTTAACTGTAGTTGATATTTCTGTCTTTTCATCACTTAGCCCGGCAATTCCACACAAATACGAAACTGCACGCTCATATGACATATTCAGATGCTCTTGACAGAAAGTAATTACATCCCCACCTTTTTTGCAACCAAAGCAATAATACATATTTTTGTTTGGTGTAACACTGAACGAACCAGTTCTCTCGTCATGGAGTGGACACTTACCGAAATACTCTCTTCCTTTCTTCGTAAGCTCAACATACTCTCCGATGAAATCAACGATGTCAATATTCTCTTTTATTTCTTCGATCAGGTCATCGCTGTATTCTCTCATGTGTTTCGCTCCTAATACGGAACTTGCTGTTCCTCATGTTGTTTTGCTTCTTCAATTCTCATTTGTGCCCCTGAGAATTTGAAGTCTATATATTCGTCCTCAAACATTCCTTCGCCAAGTCTGTTAAGGGCAATATGGAATGCATAATTTCCGCATTCTTTTCCGTCATTAGCCATTTCATCGGCTGTTTTCTTTCTCCACTTTGCACTGACGCTCGCATATCTTTCCAGTTTATCCGAATCGGCAACTCTGTCTTCACGGTTGAGCTGCGCACCAGCCAAAACAGCAACATCTAATTCTCCGGCGATTCTGTTCTTTAAGAAGTCACATTTCGCACCCAAATCGTTGTACTGATTGCTACTGTCTGTTTCTGCACTCTTGAAATAGTCATAGATTACAAACTGTAATCCCATTTTGTACTTCATCATTCGGCACTTATTGAACAGTTCCTCATTTGTGGCGTTTGGAATAAACTCATGCACAAATGGCTGCTTTTTGAGCCATTCATTTGTATCATCAATAATCTTCTGTTCTTCCGGCAAAAGATTTCCACTCTTTATCTTCTTCTGATCTATTCCAGTTAAATTCGCCAACATACGAAGGTAAAAAAGTCTGTCGTTCATCTCAGTGTCGAAATAAATTGTTGGAATTCCTCTTTGAATCTTATCCATTGCCTCATTGAGCATGAATGCACTTTTACCCATTTTCATACGACCTGAAACCATAACAAGCTCTCCGCTTTCATATGAAAAGTATCTTGCAAGATGCGGAAATTTAGACGGTATTCCAATAGTTCCATCATTGTTCCTACGTTCGCAGACTTCTTTCCAAAGTTCCGGCACTTTTTCTCCGAACATTAAGAAGTCATTGTCAAACATATATCTTCCAGTCAATTCTTCCAAATTGTCGTATACAATTTTGTTAAGCTGGTTTAGATCAAGTTCTTGCGTAAGAATTTGTCTCTGTAATTTACTGAGTAATTTATATAAATCCCTTTTGAATGCAAGGGTTACAACACTGATAACTAAGAGCTGGTATTCTGCAATTGTATGACGGGCTGCATCGCTACAGAGTTCAATGAATTCGTCCATATCTGGCATATTGACATTTTCAAGTGTTTTCTTAACTGCATTGTTTGACTGCAACATATTTGAAATGTTGAATGCATCAATATTATCTACACCAGCTTTAATCAATTCATCAATCGCCCAGTATAAGCAACCATTATCTTTGTGATAGAAATACCCTGCCTTGAGAACATCGGAATGCAAAATGAAATCTGGGTGATATACCAACGTGGCAATAATCCCGGCTTCTGCTTGTGTGTCAGACAGTTTTTCTAATTCGCTATTCATTCATGCCTCCCAGAATGTTTCCGAATCCAAAATTACCACTACCAGCAGAAAAATTAGTAGTCGGTTTAACCGTTGTATCAACTGGCTTTGATTCGATTTCAACATCCATTTGCTTTTTCATCTCTTTCTGCATTTCCAGTTCATTCTTCTTCTCATATGCCTTTTTGACTCTTACGTTATCAATCAGATAATATAATCCAGGCGCATGTGTTATCGGAATTTTATGCTCCAATGCATAGTCAATACAGAACTGCAGATATCGTGCTGCTTCCAAATTTGACTGTGCTTTTGTGAGTTTTTTATTTTCCAGTTTCTTACCAAAAACAATATTATTGATAATCTTGTTTAAGGCACTGACAACCACAGAGCTACTAATCTTATCCAGATAAGTTTCTCTGATATCTTTGATTGTTTCAGACACTTCGTAACAATCTTTATGCCAGTATCGTGTGCCAATTTTTACAGCTTCATCTTCTGCCACTTTTCCATCAGCATGTGCGCAGTGGGAAAATCCGCATTTATAATGTTTCATTTTCAAGTTCCTTTCTATAATAAAAGAGGGAAAGCTATTGCCCTCCCTCTGTTGTTATTCTGACTTCATATCTTTCTCTAAGAGATATGTGGCTTCCAGATCAGATTCATGGAGAGCTAAAATCACTGGATATTTTTCAATAGCTGAACCAAGAGTGTTCCAGTTTTCTTTAGGCTCTGTGAACCCCATATGCCATCGGATAGCATATCTTTCAATCGGTTGTAATTTAATAAACTCTTCAAGCATCATGACGCTCTTTTCGCCGTGACCATAAGGAACAAGATCATTTACTTTGTAGAACTCTACCGCTTGCCAGTCAAATCTACCTTTTTCGTCCTTCTTAGAACCTGTTTCGCTGTAAATTTTCTTGTTTTTATAATCAGTTTCATACATGTATGTCTTGCAGATATCATGGAAAAGAGTGATTATTTTGCTGGAATCATCTGAAATATTGCCTAAAACTGTCTTATATGGTTCTGTCTTGCGTTTTTGCTCGAACATGTCATACACATTCAAACTATGTATCAATAACCCTTCCGGGATTGAACAGTGAAATCTTGTACTCGCCGGTGCTGTGTAAAAGTCCGATTTTTCCAAGAATTCCACTAATTCATTTATCCCTTCTCTGTTTATTGAGCGTACAAGACTAACAAACCTGTCTTTATTTTCGCTCATTTATATCCTCCGGCTTAGTTAAATGGAAGTTCGTCATCCACATCGTCTGGAATGTTCATGAAACCGTCATCTGTTTTCTTCCCTTTATTATTGTTTGATTTAGGTGCAGCAGAAGAATTTCCATCATCTGTGTTTCCTTTTTTCTCACAGAATTCCTGAGTTGCCACGATTACATCTGTTGTATAGACTTTTTTACCGTCTTTATCATCGTAGCTTCCTGTCTGGATTCTACCAGTAACACCGATCATCATTCCTTTTGTAAGATACTTTTCTGCAAACTCTCCGGCTTTACCAAACGCAACACAAGAAATAAAATCTGCTTCCTGCTTACCTTCTCCGTTTTTAAATGGGCGTGATACGGCAAGCGTATATCTTGCTACACATGTTGCGTTACCGCCCTGGGAATAACGAACCTCTGGATCTCTTGCTAAACGACCTACTAAATTTACATTATTCATTCTGTAATATCTCCTTTTTTATTTAAGTGCTTTTAACTCTTCTAACAGTGCTTTTGAATCCTCAATATTTGTGATTCTCTTCGGGTTTCCATTGGAAACATACTTTTTACAAAGCTCTGTTACTTTTTCATTGTGGGTTGCCGACTTCTCTTTTGCAAGATTGAAGCATTCAAGATTTACTTTATCAAGCTCTGATTTTTCAGCCTGTTTCTTTGCTTCTTTCTTCTTCTCTTCTTCAGGAAGATCTTCTCCCTCATAGATATATAAGCCTAACCCGTGACGGGCACACGCTTTTGTAAGTGATCTCTGAATAGATTTGTTAGCATCTGTTGATGTAATAGAATCTGCCGGAATAGATTTATTACGGAAATCCATAATAGGAAGTTCCTCAATCAATTCCATATCATTGATCGTTACGCCGGTCTTAACCCAACCAGTACGTCCGTCATCAAACCACGGTCTTGTATTTCCCTTATCATCCATCGTCTGCTCATAGATTTTGAATGTTGCATCTGGGAATTTCTTTTTTACTTCTGCCCAAGCTGCTGCCCATGACAGGTAGTTCAAACCGTTCTTCTGTTTTGTCTTCTCACGAACGTCCACATCGTACAATTCCTGGAAGTAATTCTTTTCGTCCATTTCTTTATTCCTTTCGTCATTTATTATTGCTTGTTTATAGTACCACGATTTCCAAATTTGTCAACTACTTTGCATTAACTTTTGCAGAAGAATTTGAACTTAATTTTTCCATGTTTTTAACAAGCTGCAGATTATCATTCAGAATAAATGCAATCGCCTGATCTTCTGTAAAACCGGCTTTAACATATGCGTCAAACTGGTTTTTATTTCTGGTTGCAGCAATCTCACAAATCTCTGTATTATTTGCATAATCTCTTGCTACGTCTACAACTTCTTTGCACACTTCGTAAACTGCCGGTTTATATTTTTCAATATAACCATGAGCAAGTTCTACAAAGCTCTCTGGTGACTCCTTTAATAATCTTAACAATAATTCTCCCATTATTGATGTTCCTTTCCTTCTCTTATGATTTTTAGCCCACACGCCCGTTGGTGTGAACCGTTGTATTCGCCATCGTTTTCAATCAAAAGATTCACTATATTTCTACTAAGACCATATTTTTCCTTACAATATGAAAACAATTCCATTTTTCTTGTGAATTTTATATGTGTACTTCCGATGAATAGATGGTACTGCAATTTTGGATATTTTCTCTTAAAAGACGTATCTCCTTCATTACAACAATATGCTTCTCCACATTTTTTCAACTTGTATATCAATCGAAACTCAGCCTCTTGTGCTTGAATCGGATCTTCACAATACTGTACTATCTCAACTATGATATTGCATGTCCCTCCGAATGATATTACTTCATTCTTCCAGGATTGATTTCTGTGCTTTCCAAACTCATATGCTCTCAATGGGTTTCCCTTTGCAGAACCGACATAAAATATTTTGTGTGTTAAAGGATTTCTGTGGATATACACATAATATTTTTCTGTTGGTAATACAAGATCCCTATGATAGAGCATATATATTTTCATCGTTGACGATAATGAATTTTTTGCCACTCTTAATCAATTTGCTATCATAATCTACAACACCACACTGAAAATCTTTGAACATATCTTTTGCATAAGCAAAACCTCTTATTTTTCCATCAATCGGGAAAAAGATTGTACTATTGCTTATACACATGTTCCCAAGCGAACACTCATACTTAATTTCATCACATTCATATTGAATATCATTTTCTTTAAATACAAGAGTTAGGAAACTTCCAGTTTCGTTTTCCAGAACTACTAACCATTTATCGGCAACAACATCATAGTGAATGCCATAGTTTGTAATCCTTCCATCGTATTTATAAATGTGGTTTGTGCCGTTAATATCAAAGATTATTTTACTCTGATAATAGTTGACAACGAAATATTTTCCATTGCTCACTTCAAAATAACAACTATCGCTGCACTTGCAAAGATTTCTAAAGCTATTCCCATTCCTCGTAATAGTTACTTCTGTCAAGGTATTCTGCTTTGAAATGTAATACATCTTATTTCCATCAACAACTACTCTTGATTTAAACTTCTTATCAAGCTCATAATCCTTTTCGCTATGAATGATAATCGTATTATTATCGTCCTCAATCAAATATCCATCTGAATGAAAATGATATTTTATCAAGTTTTTGTGCTTATATTTCTTGCCACTCTTGATATCTACAACATTATCATCGGTATCAATGTACATATTCTCATCGACAACCGCTTTTATATTTGATTTAACCAACAGTTCTATAAGCTGTAATCCAGACTGTACGCCCTGATTTACCGGCTTTCTATTGATTCTTGCAGAGTTATCACATACCGGGCAGACATTGTACTTATCATAGTAATAATCCTTATCTGTATCACAGTATTTCAAATGACAACTCAGCTCATGGATTTCGCCGTGAAGTTCCCGGCTCTTATTCTCAAAAACAGCTTTAAGCGCACTGATAAGTTCTGGCGATAGACCAGCCCATGATCCGATTGTTTTTGGGATTTTTACCGCCGAATTATCTATCACAGAGATACCTTTCTTCATGCGTTCCATGATGTTCATATCTGGCTGCATTGTCCCACCAAACGGATGAATTCGTGTTAGAGATTTCCAACTCAACACACTGAATGCATATATATCTGTTTTCTGGTCAAAGTTATTTGAAACCAGTAACGGATCTTTGAACAAGTCCATAGCAACATCACATTTTTCCGCATCAATTGACCAACTATCACAGTCAATGATAGAAATGTTGTAGTGCTTATCAAACAAAATGTTTTGATCGTTCAAATCGCCAATGTATATGCCCTGTTTATGCAAATCAGCCAAAACATCAAACAGTCTGTCAAGCATGGCAAGAATCTCTTTCTTTGTGATTCCATTCGCTTTCACGAATTTCTTATTTGACAACTTTTTGAATTCTTCTCCGTCTACTTTATCCATAATGTAACCGATGAACTTATTCCGGCTATCATAGACAATATCAATCGGAGAAATGACTTCTGCCGGTAAATTCTTCGCCATTAAGAGTTTAATCTTTTTCTCTTTGGTTGGCATATTCACATGGGGTTTATAAGCCTTTATCAGCTTATCCCCATATTCATATATAATTCCTTCTCCACCTTCGGCTAATACCGGCAGTCTTGTTATGTTACTTTTTAAAATCATTTCTCTATCGGCTTTCTTTTATTTTACTTGTCGCTTGATACGACCTTTACAGTTGCACCAGCCTGAACAGTAGCGGTTGCCATGTCTTTCATCTGAGCATATGCTGCATCAAGTTTGTTGGAAAGTTCCGCATTACTCTGTGTCAGTGCTTCAACCTGAGATTCCAAATTCTTGATTTTTGCATCTGCCATTTCCTCTGCATGTTTTTTATCAGATTCTAACGCACGTTTTTCAAATGCAAAACTCTTGTCTGCTTTAGCCTTTGCTTCTTTCGCTGCGTCCTCTTTGGCTTCTGCCAGTTTATCCGGGAATGCTTCAATCTGTGCTTTCATAGCCTGGATTTCTTCTTCTTTCGCAGCAATCGCTTCTTCACGCTCTGTTACAGCATCATCTTTTGCCTGAATTTCTGCTTCACGCTTTTCTTTTTCTTCTGCCCATGTGTCGGCATCTGCCTTACGATCCATCTTCAGATTGTAGTCATACTCATCTTTCTCACGATTACGTTTCTTGTTGATATCGGTATTGTACTCTTTTACTTCTTCATCAGCCTGTTTCTTAGCTTTCTGAACACTCTTTTCCAAATCTGCAATTTTCTCTTCTACTTCTGCTGTCTTCTGTGCCAGCTCTGCATCGAGATCTGCTTTCTTCTGTTTGTACTCATCGTTCATTTCAGCCACTTTCGCTCTATGAGCATTGATAGCTGCTGCCAAACCGTCAGCTTCAGCTTTGATACCGTAGAGTCCTTCTAACTCTTTCTGATATTCGTCAATCGCAATTTTCAGGTCATTGTACTGTTTTACAATCGTATCTGAAAATACTTCATTGCTTGCTGCTACTTCTGCATTCTGCATAGATGCTTCCAGTGCCTCTTTCTTTGCATTTTCAACCGGCGAATCGCTCATAGCTTTAAGTTTCTCCAACTCAGCTAACGCCTGAGTATATGCGTCCATAATCTGTGCTTTTGTTGATTTCTCAGTAATTTTTCCCATTATATCTCCCTTTCTTAAAAAACAATTGTAATATCATCTCTGAATAATTTCTGGTTACGGTTAATAAATCTTTTTATTTTCACTGCTTTCCCAGACTTTAAACATTCAACAAATTCCTGTTTGATATCTTCATCTGCATTTACAATAAATCTCAATCCATCGGAAGCAATACCTACATTCTTGTATTCTTCCTTGCTGAATAGCTTATTTTCTACAGAAACACCATCTGCATAATGACTAAGATATTTTTTGTCAATATAGTTGTAGATATAGTATTTCGGATATTCGCCATCGGTTAATTCAACAAACGATATGTTACCTTCGTTATCTTCCAAAATAAGGAAACCATCGCCACAATTTGATGTAATGAAATATTCATTACTTTCTGTTACCGAAAGATATGTAAAGCACAAGAAATTCTTCATATCCTCAATTGTCTGCCCATATACAGCAACCAAAGAAGAAAAAGCCTGCTCGATATCATATCCTTTTGACAACAGGTGGCAAAATGTCTTTGCTCCTACTTCTGAATGTAATCCCTCAGAACAACCATCTGCTACAACTTTCACTTTATAATCCGACAATTCAAATCCGTAATCCTGGCAGTTCATTCCGATAGATAAATGATCGTAACCTATTTTGTTTACAAGCATATTTTTCTCCATGTACCGCCCCACCCTTAATGAATGGGGCGAATTCTGTTATTCTTAAATGAAGAAGTTATCTCCATCGGCTACAACACTCTTTGAACTTTCGATTACAGATTTACTCAGACAATCGAACGCTTTTCTCAGCTCAGATGCAGAGCTTGATACATCCAGAATATTTCTGAATCCCAGGCTCTTTGCAATACCTGTAGCTGTACCACCAAAACTGATGAATGCTGTTGTAATTTCTTTATTGTTCAAATCCTGAATCCGGCGTTTTGCTTCACTCGGATCATTGGAAACTGTATCTTCGCCATCACTGAAAATTGCAAATACCGCTTTTACACGTACTCCCTGCTGTTTCAGATATTCCATGTAGTCAGTAAGTTTCTGTGTACCATCTTCGATGACATTGTACAGTGCTGTCATACCACTGGCATCGTAGCTTGTATCAAACTCTGTGATTTTCTTATAACCACCCACGTTGATTGAGCTGTTAAAGTCTGCTCTTGCTACCAGGATTTCATCTGCCTCTTTAGAGTCGGTTAATGCCTGTTTGAACTCTTTCAGGCAAGAAACCATATCACCTCTGTATGGGGACATTGATCCAGATTTGTCAATTCCAATGAAAATCAGATTGACATTTTCACTGTCGATATCATCAACGGCTGTATTCTGCATTTCGATTTCGTCTAATCCATCAATAATAATTTCTTCCATCTTTCTACTCCTTACAGTTTGAATTCAGTGCTGCGTACAATGTTGAATTTGTACTTTTTCTGAAGATCTGCATACATCTTGTCAACTTCGATTTTGTCACCAATGGCAGACATACAATCTTCCAGAATGTAGAACTTCTTCAGCATATCAGTGTCATCTTTGTAAAATTCAAGCATCTGGCAGAGAGATTCATATACACAATAATCTCTTGCTTCACCGCCGATGATGATTTTGTCAAATTTTGCGAACTTGTTTAATAGTGCCTGATTCACATATCCTCTTCTGTCATATTCCGGCTTGATAATACCGTACATCTCCGACAATGGATCTTGACCTTTTACGATAGGGTTCAGTGCATATTTTCTTGCTACACTGTGGAAGTAAATCATGTTTGCAAACTGATTTTCCAGTGCTGCACCTTCTGTACCCTGTAAGCAATGATATGTCCAAATGCAAAGTTTCTTTTTAGAGTTCTTTTCCAGATTCTCTACATACTCACGGCTCTTAATTGGTTCAACAATCGGACGCCATTTTCCAGAATCCAAATCTGCTAATGTAATAACAGTATAAGGTGCTGGATTATTGCCGTTTTCATCAATCCACCAACACGGATGGAAAATCTGGTGTGGAATGTGAGTATCAATAGATACTGAGATGTGCGTGATTTTCTCCATGTTGTTATAAATGAACTTAGTCATTCTAGCAACATCTTCATGTGCGCCGGAAACACCTAACGCTCCGTTATCCATGAAGTCCTGCTGCACATCAATTCCCAAGAACAGCACTTTTTCAAGACTGCTTGAAGATGGCTCTAACTTTTCTTCGTTTGCTTTTTTCAGAATTTCATTCATCGGAATGGGATTTTCAGTTTTACCGATGTAGTTTTCATTTACGATTTCTGAATAACTTGTTTTCATCTTGTTTTGTTTTCTCCTTTATTATTGTTTGTTTAATGCTTGTTTAAAAACAAATCATTAACATAGTTTTTGTTCTGTGTGAAAATTGGAATTTCTTTGTCGATAACCCAACGTGATCTCCACACACCATATTCATCTTCCTCTGGATCTAATGTCCGTGGGGATAAATTGTTTCTGTGATTTTCTGGAAGTTCATTTTCTGGAATGAAATAATCTTCTTTGATACAACAAGATCCTCTTTTCAGAAAAGTCGGAAAATCATTCCAGTTGATTCCTTTCTTCAACATGAGCATGTCTTGAATCTGACTCATATTTTTCTTATGCATTTTCTTATCTGAAAAATTTGCATGACCAACTGACTGAATTGAATTTCTTGTACAATCCTGCTGCCTCCAAATAAATTCATTGACTACTTCAAATTCTGGGATATTAAATGCTCTAGCATCAAACATTGCTCTTCCACATTTCTTTACATATTTGAAATAGTAATCCTTTACTTTTTCGGCTTCTTCATCATTCTGAACTTTCATAATGTCTTCTGATATCTTTTCCGTAATTACATCCGAAAAAGCCTCATTGAAAGCCATTGTTGCCATACTCGCTGCGATAGTTTCTACCTTTCGCTTTACATATCCAAACCATGCTCCCTGATTCTTTTTCTTGTAATCAATCAGAAGTAATGTGATTTCATCGCTCTGTGTATATCCTAAGACACATCCAGAAATGTTTTCGCACATATATTTCATTGTGCGTTGCATTGATTCTGCCATAATGCTGTCAAAAGGTCTTTCAAAACCTTTGGTGAATGTATGAAAAGCATTTCCATCCACTCTAATCATTACTGGCATTCTTCTTGTTAAGTACGTTTTCTGAGCATCTTCATAAGATTTCATTCTCGTACCAATACTGCTCCGATCCATTCTCGTTTCCCTTCCCATAAAATTTTCTTGCTTCCCGTGTTTCTACAATTAAGAATCGTAAACACACGACCAAAACAAGAAGACATATTGCAAAAGATATTATATTTTCAAGGTTACTCATTGTTCTTGATTAAGAAGTTTGGGTTGATACATTTGAAACTGATATTCTTATCAGTGTTTCTAAAAACACATCCTTCTCTTTCCCTGTCTACAATTTGTGACTTGCCTTTCACATACTTTACAATATCTTGTATATCACCTTTTACATTATAACCAATCTCAACAATTGGTACTGTGTGAATACCATGCTTAATGAGAATGTCCTGCATCTCAATGGTATTATATTTCTTTGAGGGGGTTATAAGGTTGAATACCCATAACTGGCAATCTTTCTCATGGTATTTGTTTCCCTGGATTTTCACACCAGTAATTTCGCCTTGTAATACTATATAATCCTCATCGTCTATCAACTTTTCAAGAACGCTGCGAATTTTGTATTTGTTGGCGATTTTCCAATAGTAACTGTTATCTGGCTGTGGCAATCTCCTATTTCTGCTGCAAACTCCGAATTCGTACTTCGTTTTTCCGAATTTTCTCGGAATTTTGCGTAAAAAATAAGTGCCGGAACATCCGTCAACTTTTTCTGTTGCTATTAGATTGATGTGTTCATTCTTTAGCCTTTCGTATAATTCAGGCATATTCTGAATTCTCTCTTCATCTGTCTTTTTGATGAAGTTCGGAAACTCTGTGTGTGTATTCTTTTTGAGATAAAGTTTTCTGAACCACGCATATCTCATTAAAAATTTCACAACTGGATTCCTTGTTTTCTTTCTGTTTTCCTCGAAAATCGCATTTTCTTCTTCAAGCTGCGGATCATACTTAGTAATACCTAAGATGCCCGTAACATCTTGACCAAGTTTGTATTCACCTATCGGGAGTACAGATAACGGCATCACTAATCCTTGTGAAACCTGTCCTCTCATCACGATAGTCTTTACAACATACTTTCTTGATTTCAAGAATTCATACTCTGGCGTTTCCGGCATCTTACTGTCAATCTCGACATATACCACTCTATCACCAACATGAAAATTGTCTTTCTTTGACACGACAACTTCCCAACCATCAATTCTTGCTACTTCGATTCTGTCAGCATCAGGAATCGGCTTGATTTCTGCGATTTCACGAATTGTTGCTAACTTTCTCATGTATAACCTCTGTGTTGAAAAATATCTATTCAAAAAGGTTAGAAGAAGTGCTTACAACCACTGCCACTCCGTCTAACCATTATGGAATATACGTTCTTCAAGACACTTAGTTTGCGGTTATCAATTAACGGTTGATTGCATTATTATTTGCTGTACGTGTCTTACAAGGCATTTCTGTACTTTTTACTTTGGTTGTTTTGCCACGTATGAAGTTGTTTTATTTTAAATCTTTGATTGCTGCCTCAATTGGTGCATATCTCTCTGTGTCAAGCTGCTCAATCAGGCATTTATACGGATCAAGTTCTCCGCTTAATACCATTTTTGCAACATTGACTGAGAATCCACTTACAAGAGCAACACCCAAAGCGTTTTCCTTGACAGGGATTGTGCCGGTACGTGAGTTTACATTCCAGAACACAAGTCTCGGAAGCTGATAGCCAGCTTTTTCAAACTTTCTGCCAATTGTTTTGAACAGTGTTTCGTTTACTGTACTTGTGCTACCTCCCCATCCATATGAATAGGTTGCCTGGTCAAATTCCATATCACTGATAATCAGGATATTCTTTGGCATGTCTTCCTGTTTCATATTAGTATTGATAGCTGTCTGCAGAATAAGATCAAATGTTTTCTCAATGTCTGTATTTGAACAGTCATTTTCCGCATAGCATCTTCTAATCTTTTCTGCCAGTGAACTACACGCTGAAAGGTCAATCAGCTCAGGTATTGAACTGAATGTAATAAAGTTATCTTTGAATTCGCCAGAACATCTCTCAGAGAAATAAATGGCGAGTGCTGTTGCGACTTCCAAAGCAGTGATGCTACTGTTCGGATCGACACTACACATCATACTTCCAGAGCCATCTCTAACAACAAGAGTATTTCCGTCACCCTGTACTGTATCAGGAAGTGCTTTCCATAATGCTTCCAGAGTTTTGTCCTCTTTGATATTGGATCTGTAATAGCTACGACCTTTCAGATAACTATGTACAATATCATGTGGGAAGTTTGTAGAAGAGTTAATTTTCGCCTCTCCTTTTTCCAGTTTATCCAGATACTCTCGTCTACGTTCCTCATCGTTTTTAAGGAATGCATTGTTGTAAACAAGATTTGCCTTTGACGGAACGGCTTCGTAATTGATTTCGCCCCATTTCTTAGCAGACATCTTTCTTTCAACGACATCAATATATTCTCTCAGTTCAGAAAGAATCTTACGATACTGTCTTTCTGTATATCCCAGATACTTGCGAACAACTGTTGCATTTTCTTTCGTTTTATAAGAAGTTGCATTACAGCTTGGCATCCACTTAGCAAGTAATGATACCGGCTTATTCGCTTTTTTTGCTTCCAGGTCTTTCATCAACTGGTTCTTGATAACTTCCAGTGCGTCTTTCTCACACTCTGTACCAACCAAAGAAAGAAGATCATCATAACGTCCGTATTCAGCGATTAAACCAATCAGCACTTTACTAATTCCCGGCTCAACATTTGCCAAATGAGACATGATAATTCTGAATGATCTACGTTCCCCCAGACCTTCTCTCGCATCACGCAAATAGAATAACCATTTGAGTGCGTGAATATGGTCTTCTGAAAACGCTTTATCGAATCCAGAAATGATTGTTTCTGCATTGGCTTTTCTCAGAGATGCGACCTTGAAATTCAAATCAAGCAAGTGTTTGCCTGTTGTTCTATATCCAAGTGCGCCGTTTTCTGTGTAGCTTTCGTTGAAATCTTCATTCAACGTACTTTTCATTGAATTCATGAAACCCATGTTCAATTCCTCCTAATTTTGAATTATAATTCATAATTCCTACATACTTTATTATTGTTTGATTATGCTGTAAGTACATAAAAATTAGAATAAGTGCGTATGACAAGACTTGAACTTGTGACCTTCCACCTTCCTCAATTTCAAATTCTTTAAAATATTTGCGGTTCAAGCCTTATACAAGGCTCTATAAAATTTTTGTGGACGCTCTAACCTACTGAGCTACATACGCTTATGGTATGGCAAGAATCAGTGACAATCTCGTTTTTTGTGGAACTATATGAACTGCTGCCATTCTAATTCATTACCATTTCACCAGGGCGAGAGGTGGGATTTGAACCCACGAATTCAACTTACAATTTTGAATCAATGTTTTCTTCTGAGAATTTTGCTGTGTGTGCTAGAACTAAGCACATTTTTATATCATTTGCTTAAGCCTCTTGCATACTCTCGCCAACGCCACCGATAGGAGTCGAACCTATAACCTACGGCTTAACATGCTATCTTGAAAAATTGCTGTCTGCGTCTAATACTAGACACGTTTTTTCGATTTACGTTGCTCTATCCAGTTGAGCTACGGTGGCAAATATTAAATTGTAAATGGATCATACTGGACTCGAACCAGTGACCGTTCCGTTATGAGCGGAATGCTCTACCAACTGAGCTAATGATCCTGGTTGCACCATAAAGCGAAGCCATGCACGACCTCCAATGGATTAGCCTTTCACGATACCTTTTCGCTACATTTAGTCACACAAAACATACGATTTTTGTGGTGCGATATTCTTTCATTTCCAACTAAACAAAGTTGCATACTTTCATGGTGCTAACGGGTAAGACAGGACTCGAACCTGCAAGATACGGCTTCCTGATTTCTTCTACTTGAATAAATTGCTGTATGTGTTTGTCAACTAAACACATGTGTATAAAAATTGCCGTTGCGTGTGCCAATTTCGCCACTTACCCATTTTTTAATTGGTGGAATTGTGGGAGTGTACGGAGTCGAACCGTAACTAAAACTTTTGAAGAGTTTCCTTTTATGTAAAATTGCTGTATGCGCTCTCCACCCGATGCGCCTTGAAAAGCACCGCCGGATCACTCCCATATTCACATTTTCAAGACACTTCATTTTTTGTGGATTTGAACCACTTCACTAAACTTGTAGAGTTTTGCTTTATCCTTTTTTGAATTTGCTGTATGTGTCTTTCTTATACCTTTGTGGCATTGCTGCCAAGTGCTGACGGTTGGACTCGAACCAACAACATATCGAGTGGTTATTATTATTGCTGTTAGCACTTATACGAAAGAAAAGATGTTTTTATTCTAAGTGCATTTTTTATAATCGAATGTTCTACCATTTGAACTACATCAGCTCATTTATTATTGATTGTTTGTATTATTTTTTAAAGGCATTTCAGAGTTGTCCGTTCTACAAACAAACACAACTTTTTCACGGAGATAAGCTCCGAAATGCCGATCACATGGATTAGGAATCGAACCTATTTTTTAAGCTACCTTATTAGCTTTTCCAGCGTTTTTCTCTGTTCCTTTGAACAATTATATAATACCATATTTCAGGAAAATGTCAATAGGTTTTTAAAAGTTTTTTCATTTATTTTTGGTTGTTTATCGCAAGGTTTTGGCGAGATCCCAGTCTCGCCTTTCCTTAATAGAAAGTTTCCTTATATAAATCATACATACCTTTGAGAATACGTCTTCTCTCCTGGATTTTTCTCTCTGTATATTCCGGGTTGCGCATTTTAATATCTGGAAGAATTACTTTGTTAAAATATATATCAAAAGATTCGCCAGATTCATAGATATTATAAAGCATCTTGCTCTCACGTAATTTATCGCAAGATATAGCTTTATAATTTCCTGTACTTTCAACATACGCATCGCTAAATGCCTTTACTTTTCTTGGGATAACTAATTTATTCAGTGGAGAATCTTCTGATTTCCCACGTAATGTACCCAGTCGATTTCTAAATAAATACTTGTTGCTACACACTCTTTCTTTTCGCATACCGAACTTTGCCATAAGCAATACTTCTTCTTGCTCCGCACAAAATCTACAAAGTTTCAGAATCCTATCGGAAACATGATAAACGCAATCATAAAGTGGGCTTTTAATCGTCTTTGCTTCGTAATCTACATTAGCCTTTTCCAAAAGTACAATCTCTTCATTCTCTAAGCCAACATAACATAACCTTACCATTAACTCGTTTGGTATTTCAGTGCTTTCGTTATAATCGACATTCATACCAAATGCAATTTCAATCATTTCCTCAAATTCTACCGGCGATTTGACATATCTCGCCCGGCAAGTTCTAGTCTTATCCACTTCGGAAGAACTGATTTTATCAAAATTATTTTCGCTAGTTGTCTTACCATTTTGAATACACCAATCAACATATGAACGCAATAAGCTCATTGTTTGTTCGGTATTTGTAATTCGCACTCCCGTTTTGAAATCCAGAACAGTTAGAAGTTCATCAACATTCATCTCACAAATATCTTTTCCAAATTTTTCTTCCATATCCTGTACAGCTTTGAAAACTCTTTGGAATGATCTATATGAATTATCATTTGTAATAGTATTTAAGAAAGTTTGTTTTTGTTCAGAGTTGTACATAACTGTTCCTCCTTCTCATTGCAGAATTCATATACTTTCCTGCGATTATTTTTAACAAAGAATTCTCTAATTTCTTGATCTGAAAAGTCGGTTTCAGCTATAATTCTCTTTAACTCTTCACGCCAGTTGTCATCGCCTTTTATATATCTGCTAATCATTATATAATAATGCCATGCCATATAGTGTACAGACCAAGAGGTTCTCTTCGCTTTCTTATAATTCATAAAATCATCGTGCAATAACATTGTAAGATAATTCATGTAAGTAATCAGCCAGTCTCTCAATTCATCTTGCTGTGCTTTGAATGTAAGATTATCTGTATCATAGTATCTTGAAATTGCCGTTGCCAATTCAATATAAAGAATGAATCCATTATTTGCCCGGAGTTCCATTCCATCTTTCACGATACCTTTTACATAAATTTCATCGGCATCGCTACTTCTCATAATTGAATCTACAATCTTATTTGCAACTGTAGGCTTCATCGCCTCTCTATGTCGTTTCGGAATTGGCACTGTTGTCCATTCCTGATTAAGCAATTCTCTTGTCTTCTGTGGTGAAAAATATGTGAAAAATACACCAAAACAATCATCTAAATGTTTATTTGCTAACTCACAACTTATTGTTCTATGGTTTCCATCTGGAACAATAATAATACCATTTGAAACAGTTAATGTTTTTGCTTCTTCGTCATAAACTGGAATATCACTATCACCGTCATCCATTAAATTGAAACGAATTCCGTTATAGAAAAAACTTCCCTCATTGATAAGGCTAGAAATCTGTTGCGCTGTTTGGCGATTAACCTTTGTTTTTAAATCTCCATATTTATCCTTTTTGTGGTTACGCTGCAGCTCTGGAATAATTTGCAAAAGATTTGCACTCTTTAATTCTTTAATTTCTCTGACACTTAATGGAAACATATACTGATTATCTGCCAATTTTGAAACATTTCTAAAAACTAACGGATAACCAATTTTTTTATTATTATCTGTTTGTGGATCATAATATTTATAATTCTGAATTTCTACGTCTTCAAAATAATCTTCCGGCACACCGAAATTTTTTGATACTTTAGATATGGCAAAAGTCAGCCAATATAATTCGGCATCACTCAGTTCATCTAAATCAGCTCTCCCTGATACTATTCTAAGAAAACTGCCTAATGAGATTTTACCGTCATGTCTAACTTCTTCTTCAATTTTGTTTATTTTATCTGGACTTGAGTTTAAAACTAAATTCTCAATTTTAGTAATTAGATGCTCTCTACTATCAGATGCTTTCATATGTGCGTCCCCTTTCCATATTTTGTTTGTACTTTAATAATACCACCAGAAAACAGAGATGTCAAGTTTTTCCGGCAATACTTTATTTTTATCTGATAGTAGATATTCAATTATTCGAGTTTTAAATATTCTTCTATTTCTCTATATTCCTCCTGTGTGTATGTTGGATCAATGATTTTACAATCATCTTCCTTTGCATCAACAATTTCAATGGTAATTCTTCCATTATTATACATCATTAACATAACAGTAGAATTGCCGAATTCTGGATTGTCAGATAAACTATGTAACACAATGCCAAATGCATCAAGCATGTCTATATAATCACCAGACGTAGCTTTTGCAAATTCATCTTTCACATTTACATGGTACTCATTCTTTTCGTAAATAAAAAACATTATCTTTTTCCCCTTTCCGACATCCAGGTAGCGAAAGTTCCGCTTAGAACGTATGTTCTTATTATACATATCAACCTTACTAAAGTCAATAATAATAAACCAAATTATAACATGGAAATTTTTGCCACCTCGATCAATACGTCCCTCGAATTTTCTACTTGATTTGTGGTTACTAATTTTAACAGTCCATCTAACATCCACTTAATGTCAAGATCTTTCACTCCCAGGCGTTTTAAATCATTTCCGTTAATTGCAAGACCTTTTAAGTTATAGCATTCATCTGATTTAGCCAATTCTTCTGCACGTTCAATCATGTTCTCTACTTTTGCAAGTGTTTCTTTATTTATATTATCGCTTGCATTTATTTTAGCGTGTTTATATCTTAAAATATGTTTCACATCTTCCAGTGAAAACTTGTACAACATATTTTTGATACACGCATCTGAGTTAGTGATTACCATTTTCTTCGCAGTAAAAATATTTTGAACAGATGCAATTACTTTATTCGGATATCTCATTCCTGTCAAAATTGCTTTAACAGCTTTATTATACTCTGATAATGATAATCCGTCAATCAAAATTGCCAATTTTTCACTGATATCCTGGCACATTTCTATTGCACGTACTGCCTTATCAAAATCCTTGATGCTGTCAATACATGGTAAACCATATTTCAGTATTTTAGCATAATCCTTGATGACACTGACATGCTCACTGCAAAGTGTTTTTGTAAATTCACTCTGTCTTCTCTCCGTTGCAATGAGTCGCAACATATCACAATTATCAAACATTGCTTTTCTAGTTGCTTCTTCAATCTCAAAGCCAAATCGTGCAGCAAATCGAATCGCTCGGAGAATTCTAAGCGGATCTTCTCTGAATCTTGCATTTGCATTACCAACACAACGGATAATTCCTTTCTGCAGATCTTCAATGCCGTCATGCAAGTCAATAATATTTTCTCCGTCATACGCAATAGCATTGATTGTGAAATCCCGGCGCATAATATCTTCTGCTAAATCACATGTGAAATCAACAGAATCAGGTCTTCGATGATCTGAATACTCCCCATCAATTCTGTATGTAGTAATCTCATATGGTTCATGGTCAATGATAACGGTTACTGTTCCATGTTTTAATCCAGCTTTCATCAGATTGTAGTGTTTGAAACATTCCATTATTTCTTCTGGTTGGGCAGATGTAGCAATGTCCCAGTCATGCGGTTTAATTCCCATAATAGAATCACGTACACAACCGCCAATTATAACGGCTTCGTGCCCTTCACTTGATAATTTATCAAGAATCATTTTTACATTTTCTGGCATTTTAATATCTTTTACCATGTTTTATAACTCCTATGAATACGTTCTTCCTTCTTCTTTTCCTTTGATAAATCTGTCTATAGCACTCTTAACACTTTCTTCCGTTGGCTTTTTGTCACACAACGCCTGTACATGTGTTTTCCCATCCATATCTTTTATATAATAATTCCTATATCCAATGACACCTATATAGCCTCTATACTCAAACTGCATTTACACACTCCCTCTATATCTGCCATTTGTCCATTTATATTCATTCTGAGCTATGTTTGCAGATGTTATTGATACTATTTCATCCCACCTGTTTTTAAAACTGTTTGGATATTCAGTTGCAGGATTTTCTTTTAACTGGTCAATAATACTCAACATAGTTTCATTCGTCATTGATTCCGAAAAACATGCATCTGGCAAATCTGGAAAATTCATGTTCTTACAATAATAATGTAAGTTTTCTCCCATTCTAATTCTCAGTTTCACTCCAATGACATTTTCTATCTCAATATAATGTTCATCTGACATATAAAGATATCTTTGAAGTGTGCGGATATCGTTAAACCCATCTAATAAAATATCATTCGTTCTCATGCTCTACCTCTTCATTAAAATCCTATCGCCACCAACAAAACGACTAACCAAAACAAAACGTGTGCCCTTCGGTATCTCATCATGTTTTCTCAAATGTCGTAGTGCAGCTTTATAGCTTCCACAAGGAAATGTTGCCGGATACCAACTACCCGTATATTCCGCACGATGTACCCATTTCTTCTTATCATGGTCATAATACAACTCACGATTGCATCTGTATTCCCGGAATGTCTCTTTAGTTCTATCGTAGTCATCGGCAAATTTCAAATGCCAAAATTGACTCTTTCTCTTCATAATCTTCTCCTAGCTCATATACTTTATCATCGTCCGTTGTCGGTTCATCAGCCCAACCCTTTTGCCACTCTTCATATACTTCTTTATTTACCGGCACTCTGATCCCAGTCTGTAGCAAAGCATAATATGAATCGTCTGTCAAAAATCCATTTTTATCCCCTACATACCAACCATCTAAAAGTAGCTCTTGATGATGCGGAGTATAACACTGGCAACAAATCTCTTTTGTTCCTTGAAGATCACATCCTTTATAGGTATCTCTATCCGTACATTCCGGCACATATATTCTTGATAAGTTATATGGTGTTATTTTCTCAATCTTCTCTATGTCATAAGCATAAAATGTTATCTTATGATGCAACTGTTTTAAATGAAATTTTTGACAAATCTTCACTTTTATACCTCCGCTACTTTATTTTTGTAATATTCAACGGACATAAGCTGCATACGCAATTCGTCATACATTTTATGAAGTTTCGGATTTACAAGCTGCATCCATTCTTTTCTCTGATCGTGAACCATATAGTCTCTTACCATTGTGGCAGAAATCGGCAAATCTGAACGATTGATAATAAGTTCTGTCATTCCTTTAAGGTCTTCTTTGGAGAACCAGGCAGATCTACTCTCATCATTCCCATAAATCATAATATCCGGCTTCTTATAAATATATCTGTCTACCTTATCCAGTAGATAACTTCCCCACGCCGGAGTAATATCATTTTCGGTGGTTAAGTCTGGCAAGCCGTAAATCATGATATCGCCACGCCCACCATATATCTCTTTTAACATTTTTTCTCTGGTCGTGATGTTAAACGGGTTTCTCTCTGTTCCGTCTTCCTGAGAGCTTCCAATAAAAATCAAGAGCCTGTCACAAAGCATCAACCCAGTTTCAACTAATTTTTCATGTCCTTTATGAAACGTCTGAAAACGTCCGCAAATAAATCCAACATCATATGGCTTATTCATTTTCTTCATCCTTTCTAAGATTAACGCCGGTTTCTTCAACAAAAATCTTTTTAAATGCATTCAGCACATTGACAAATTCATCGAACATTACCATATACTGAACATTGATATACTGCTCATTTTGTGCTGTTTCGTGAGTTGCAAATGGAGCGAAACTTGCAATACCCTTATCAATACACAACACACCTAACGAAACATCATATCTGTCATTTAACTGATAATGGATATGATCTGCCCCATTCATAATTTTGATTTTTACGGAACATCCTGTTGCCTGTTCAAGCATTCTTGCGAATTCTACATAATTATTCGCTCTTTTAAAATCGTACATTTCATATCTCCTTTACTCTATTGCAATCATCTTATTAAAATCCGGCAATCCATTTTCATCAACATTTGTTGCAATGGCTTTCATTGCTATATTTTGAATCTGATTCTGCATAAATGCTTCAATTTCGCCTCTAGCTTCTGTTACCGATTTTTCCATCTGTTCATTGAAACAATCAAGGGCATATTCGGCATTGCAGCCAATATCTCTATTTGCTTTTGCCAGTGCATCTAAAATCTTCTGTTTATCCGCTTTATTCAATGTCTTCTTTGACGAAAACAATTCTTCAGCAATATCATACGCATTCTTGATTGATACTTTTACATCTGATAACTGATCCTTGAATTCACTGCGATGCTGCTCAATCTTACTTGCATAATCAATTCGTGGGATATATCCGTCACGTTCTGTAAAATGAATAGTACAAGGGACTCCATCGCCATTTCCAATAGATGTAATCATATCCGCAAACTGAGATAAAGATAATTCAATTTCACAAATTCTTCCATTAACATGATACCAGTCGTGATTTATTCCACGTTTTAAATCCACATGAGAAACAGTAACATTGATAACGTTTCCATGCTTAATTGAGCTGCCGAACAATGCTGTAGGTGGATTTACCTGTTGGCGTGTTATAGTCATTACTCCATATCCAGAATGCGTTGACATTTTATCTCCACACCAATTTTCTCTAGTTTGACCTTCAATCCCGATACCCTTAATCCCACCTTCTACATAGCATCTATATCCCATCTTCCCAGATACATTCAGTTCTTTACCATACAAGTCAAAACATTCACCACTTTTTCTTTTTATTCCAAGCGAACCATCTTCTGTCAAAAATAAACCATCTTCTAAACCATGATCGTATTTTGATTTATCAATAGCAATTTTCCTATCTGTATTTACCACAATCGGCAATACCATAATCATTCCTCCACATATATACTATATATAGTATTTTAATCTTGTCAAAACACTATATATAGCAATTATTTCTAAATAAAATTTACTTTTTATCTAGTTATAATCCCAGTTCTTCAATTACCGGCAAAACCTTGTCTTTCAACTCAGGATATAGCTTATCCAATGTTTCTCTAGCATTCATTTGTTTATCCGGCTTTGTGAGTCTGGCACATTCCCAGTCTATAACCATCTGTACATAATCCGTATGTGTCCTTGCTTTCAAAGTGTGGTGTCTGGAATGGCTTCTATGTATCTTGTGGGCACGTTTATAGTCCATAACCATATACAGAAATACCTTATCCAAATCATGCAAGTAACCACGAATTGTATTGTGTCCGAGCAATTGTTTCTCAACTGCCCGGAACGCTTTTCTATGTTTCAGTGTATATTTGATTCTATCTGTCTGCATTACTTACTCCTTAGTCCATACTTAAATAAAGTGGTTTCGGATTGAGCATTACATTTCCTTCCGGCATTGTACATGGATCAATAACCGGCGCAAGGCTTCTTAATTCACGTTCTCTGATTTTACTGTCTACAAACAGTACATGACAGTGTTCTCCCACTACCACTACTGTATCAACAACCACAAAAGAGAAATGACTACCGTTCTTAAAATGCACTGTATACGAATTCTCTTCATCATAGCTTTTCTCAATCTGCTGCGAATTTTCTTTCTCAATCCGACCAACAACAGAATCAAGCAACACCTTTAAGTTATCGGCATTTTTCACGTACATCATTCCCTTATAGTGCGGAACTTTACCGCATCTATCAAAGAACCAGCTTAACAGCTTTGTTGCTTCTTTAATATGTGCTTCCGTCATAATAATCCTCCATCTTCAGAATATGATTTTTGTTCATTTCCACAAGCATCTCATAAGCTGTCTCTGTATCTGGGCGATCCGGCAAACTTGTGTTTTCTGCTGCATCTTTCATTTTCTTTTCCAGGTCATCGACTAATTCAAAGAATTCTGGGCGATAACCACCTTCCGGCTTCTGGAATTCGCCATTTCTAATGCTCATAAGCAGATCATGTTCATCGGAACGATATGTAATAATTTCTTCTTTTGTAAGAATATCAATACACATAAGGTACAGTCTTACAAGGTGCATGGCGTGCTTATTGAGATGCATGTCATCCTTCTTCGTATTTCGTTTGCCCAGTTTTTCATAATCCTTTACGATAGTATTCATACCGTTCCAGATACCTTTATAATCTCTCAGTGGATAGTGACGTAAGCAAGCATCCATGTAAATTTCAACGTCCATATCTTCTCTGTCTGATACATCCGGGTAAAGATTGATTGAACCATACTCAAATCTTTTGAACTTTTTCATTCTCTTCATTTCCCGTTTGTATTCTCTGAATGCGTGCATTGCTTTCCCACCATCATCCGGGAAATTATACTTAATCGGCTCTCCATTGATTCTATGGAATTTTTCAACAATGCTATACATTGCACTGATAATTGAACCCAAAATATGTTTCTCTTTCTCAGCCTGTGGGTAGTTGTCTCTTGCTAATGCATTCTGTAATCTACGCAACTGTGAGTTCGCATAACCGCCGAAAGTATAGATTGCTCTTTTTGACAGGAAAATCTTTCTGTTATCAATAAGTTTCTTTCCGTCATCATTGAGAATAATATAATGCTCCGGCTTACTTCCAAGCTGCTCCAACACATTAGGGTTATTTTCCAACAACAACTTGAACATCTTATTTAATCCATACACAACGGTATCTGTCGCATCATCTTCATACTGCTCAAAAACTCTGTTTCCAAGCAGAGAATCAACTGGATTATAAGTAATTCCTCTGACATCAATATCTGACGTTTCAACATTTGTTCCATACGCATGAGAACCGCCCAAAGTCAAAAGAAGAATATTCTCACCTAAGAAGGGGCTTTCCGTCAGAAACGCATAATCCTTATTTGCTAAAAGTTCCCAGTTCATATCTAATTCGTTCATCATGTTCTCCATTCATTATTTTTGTTTGTTTATGATTGGAAGTAACACATTTTTAATGTAATCTTCCGAAAGTATTGGTCTGTCTTCTCCCTGGCAAATAATCGGAATTTCACAACCCCAAAACAGGATTCCAAAATAGTTAATCGGATCATTACAAAGTACAGCTTTAATCTCTCCATAGAAATTATCGTCCATATACTTCTCTTTGTCTTCTGGCGTAACCCAACCCCAGATTCCTTCTCCGCAGCCACCGTTACCATCTGCCGGTATGTAGAGTTTGATACAACCTTCATCAAACTGCTTTTCGCTTAATCCATCCATGAAATCTGCTTTATATGTAATTCCACGTTCTTCGCATAATTTCTTGATATCTTCTCTATCCACTTCAATTCTCCTATTCAGAAAGTGCATTCATATCATACACTCTTACTTCTACAACTCTTGATTTCCAATCTTCAGAACAGTAAGATATATCCCCCATTCTTTTTGCATCACTATTGAGGTTGGCAAAATCAACCACAAATTCTGTCATGCAACCATTGGCAACCGTGACAATGTTACTATCATCTGTGTGGCAATCTGCTTTCTGATCTGCCATGATACAAGGTATTGAAACGCCATTCTCTAAAATCAAGTCGAAATACTGTCCGATTGCAGTCCCGAAATAACTACCAATCGCCACGCAATATCTGTCTTTATATTGTCGGATGCCGTAATTCCCAGTGCTGCATAACTCTTGTAATTTGTACTGATTACTTGATTGTGCGAAAATGCTCCTATCTCCAACACTATACGGCATATAGCTTTTCATTCCGCTTGTATACGGTGCTGCATAAGCGGTATATGGTAATTCACTTGTCAAATACTCTGCACTTACATATGTACCGTTATCAAGCTCTGCCCATTCTCCATCTACATACGCATTCACACAATCACCAAATACCAAGCTGCCAACCAATGAAGAATTTGTATCTGGTGTCTGTCTGATGTTCAAAGAACTGACTGCAACATAATATGGCGAAAATTCCTTTTTTGCTTCTTCCATAGCAATCTCAGCACTTACTTTTGCCTGTTCCACAGTTTCTTGTACGACTTCCTCTATATGTAATTGTAATGGTTGTGCTTTGGCATATTCTGTATATACTTCTACGTCTTCTTTGCACCCGACTAATCCGCACATCATAATTGCCAATAACGCAACTACTCTCAATTTCTTCATAGCTGTTTCTTAACCTCATAAATGTATTTCTTCATTTTCTCTTCGGCTTCTATCATCCACCAGTATTTGCCATACACATCTCTCACTGATCCGTTCTTGTTGACATAGTAATGTTTCAGTGGCAGATTTTCATATTCCGGCAAAAATAAGTCTGTATGTCTTTTGGCTTTGTACCATATTGCACGAATGATTCTATCCTGGAAGTCTTCTATCTGCTCTCCTGGATATACTTCTCTCAAATATGTACCTTTTGCCTTTGCCTGATAACCGAATAGATCACGCATACATTCTCTTTCTTTACAATCCGGCGAAATTCCAAGCCAGAACCAATACGCTTCAACCGACATAAACCACCCGTCTTTTGTGTATATCTCTTCTCGGCAGAAGTTACTCAGCATTCTACCAAGTTCTGTCCTGCTGCCACTATATACATTGATATGAGTAATTCCGTCCAAATTCGGATCAATTATTTTCATTACTTACCTCTCTATTTAAAAATAGTAGTTGGATATTTCACCAACTACTACTTCCTGTTACTTTCTTTTCTTGCGTCCTACGCAGTAGCCAGTTACAAACGGAACAACTATACACAAGCAGAAAACTCCAATATTAAGCACAATCATTAGTTGTTACCTCTTTTTCTTTTCATTTCTGCCAGAAGTTCGTCTGCCTCTCTGTTTCTTGCCTGGGCTTCAAGTCTACGATCCTGTGCTTTTGCACTTGTATCATAAGCAATCTGCGCTCCGGCTGCACGTTCTCTGGTCTTCTTAGCACCTTCACGTACTCTTTCAAGCATGTGGTCGCTTTCACTTGAACTTGCACTTGCATTCATACCTTCATGAAGCTGAATAATCTGCTGATCCGCTTCCATCTGGTAAATGGTTCTTTCTTTCTCTTCTTTGAGTTCGTCAAGTTCCTGTTTTACTGCTTTTCTAATTTCATCCTGCTGATCCTTCGCTTTCTTGAACTCTTCGATTGTATCTTTCAGAGTATCAATTTTCTGCTGAATCGTGATTTTCTTCATTGCATACTGTCTAGCACCGTTTTCATCATTTGCGTCCAGGCAATCATTGATAGATTTGTCAATCTTCATAAGCTCTTTCTTCAAATGATATTGTTCCTTTTCGGACTCGTCTAATTTTCCGGCAATCTCAACATATGAACGCTCTGCATCCCCATATAAAGTTTCTTTTTCTCTGATTGCATTATTGAAATAATCCGTTGCACCCTGCGGTGTTGCTGCATCCTGCCTTGCAATTTCTTCTGTTCTTCCCCTGAACTTAATCAAAATCTGTTTGCGGAATGTCTTATTCACAATCAGTGCGATAATTCCAACAACCAGGATAATAGCAATGATGAACATTACTAAATTACTTGTACCTACTGTCATTTTACTTTACCTCAATTCCAAATTTTTCACATAAGTCGAAAAGCCCACCATTGAATCCATCTCCTACAGCGTGGAATTTCCAACCAGATCCATCTCTATAGATTTCACCTGCAATAATTGCAGTAGAATCTCCGAATTTCTCTTTTAAATCGTAACGTGTAATCTCACGACCAGTATTATCATCAACCACTCTGATAAAAGAGTTTTCAACCATCCCGAAGTTCTGCATTCTTCTCTCTGCTTCATGGATTGTTACACAGAATACAACCTTTTCGGCATATTTTGGAAGTTTATTAAGAACGACTTTGATTACTTCATCGTCCCCATCTCCACCGCCGGTAAGGTTATCTCCACTGTGAGTAATACCGCCACTAGGATGCTGCAGATTATTGTAGAAAATAAAGTCCTCATCTCTTCTTGTCATGCCGTTTCTACCGATAACGAATGCAGACGCATCCAGATCGAAATCCCCGTCATCATCATATTTAGCTGTGTCCCAACCTAAACACACGGAAACCGCATTTACTCTGCTATCCTTTGAAAGCTCAACTCTATCGCCTTTATTTAAACTTACTGACATCTACTTTTCCTCCGCTCTATTTGTATCTTCTTGCAAGTTCTGAAATACTGCCATCATGTGTGCCTTTTCCAACAGCTTCAAAATGCCATTCTCCATCTTCTCTGTAGAACTCAGCCACGATCAGAGCTGTACAACCGTCATAGTCATTTGATAAATTGTATCGGCAAATTTCTTCTTTGGTTGCATCGTCCACAATACGTGCGAAGCAGTTTTTAATCATACCAAAATGCTGTCCTTTGCTTCTGCAATTGTAAATATTGATTACAACTGCCAGTCTCGTAACATCTTCCGGCATATTCTTCAGATCAATAGAAATCTGTTCGTCATCTCCTACGCTACCACCAACCAGATTATCTCCATGATGTTTGATACAACCACTAGAATGATTTTTGTGACCATAGTAAATAACGTCCCCATCTTTTACTAATCTTGCTTTTTCTGCTTTTTTAAATAAGCCGAACAGTCCAGCTTTCTCAGCTACGTTTTTCAGTACGAATACCGAAGAATCGCAATCAATACTATCTCCGTATTCTGCTGCATCCCAACCAAGACCAACGGTTACATTTGCCAGTTTCTCTACCGCCTTTGAAAGATTTACCTTTTCACCTTTTGTTAAACTAACTGCCATTTTCATTTCCTCCCTTTATAATCCATATCCATTGCAAAGTGCAGCTAAACCACCAGCATAACCAGCACCAATTGCATTAAACTTCCACTCGCCGTTGTGACGATATAACTCACCAAGAACCATAGATGTCTCTGTAGAGTAATCTTCTCCAAGATCGTATCTAATCATCTCATCGTTTGTTTCTTCATTACACATACGGATATATGCATTAGATACCATGCCGAAATTCTGCATTCTGCTGTCTGCCTCGTAGATAGTCACTGTAAATGCAATCTTCTCGATATTCTCTGGGATTTTTGCCAAGTCAACGATAATCTGCTCATCATCGCCATCGCCAGATCCAGTAAGGTTATCTCCCATATGTTTTACTGCTCCACTCGGATGTGCCAGGTTATTGAAGAACACGAAATCTTTATCAGTTGTTACCTTTCCATTTTTGTCAAGTAGAAATGCAGATGCATCTAAATCGAAGTCATCACCATCATACTTATTGGTGTCCCAACCTAAACCGACAAGGATTTTCTTTAATCCTGCGTTTCCTTTTGTAAGATCAACTTTCTGTCCTTTTACTAAACTTACCATAATGTTTTCTCCTTCTTATTGAACTTTTTTTGTTTTAGGAGTGGTTTTTATCCCACTCCCACATTTATTATCGTTTAATATAGCAAGCGAAATAGGATATGCTGCAACAGCCAAAAAGATAAATGGTATGAATCGTGTTATACATGCAAGAATCAGTCCTACCGCATAGCAAATCAATGTTATATTTTCAACTGTTCTATATTCTCTATCTCTCATAGCCATATCATTACCTACTTTCTTTTAATCCTGATAACTGCTTTTCTCACAAGGTCAATTGGAATAATCATAAATGCCAATCCTACTGTGATAGCCCACTGTGTAGCTGCCAGTGCTGTGCATCCCATAATTTCTCCACCAAACTGTGCAAGAACAAATGTCAAGGCGAAAATCGCTACTGCAATCTCAATAAAGAGTTTATTCTTGCTAATTCCTTTAAACAGGTTAAAACCATCTGTTCTAATATTGAATCCGTTAAATGTTGCCATCATAATCAGAAGTGCAAACCTTACTGTTGCATAAACAGCTTCATCATTTCCAAATGCTTTTTGTACTGTTGGCAGCAGAGTGATTCCAAAGATTCCAATAAATGCTACAACTGACACTGCAATCTGCCCGATAGTTTCTCTTGAAAGAAGTTTTGATCCTTTCGGAATAGGTTTTTCTTTCATATATTCATCTTTCGCTGGCTCTCCACCAAATGAAAGAGAATTAAGAGAATCCATAACAATATTGATTACAAGAATCTGTACCGCTGCAACTGCTTCTACAGCCATAATGATTGGATATAAAATACTGAGAATTACCAGACCTACATTGATAGGTAGCTGGAATTTCAGGAACTTCATAACATTGTGCATGAATGTTCTTCCAAGAAGAACTGCATCTGTGATAGACACAAAGTTATCATCTGTAATAATGATATCGCCAGCTTCTTTACATACGTCTGTTCCAGATCCCATTGAGAATCCAACATCTGCAGCTTTCAGTGCTGGCGCATCGTTTGTTCCATCGCCGGTCATACCTACACAAAGACCAAGCTCTTGTGCTAAACGAACGATTCTGAGTTTCGTGTTTGGTGTAGCTCTTGCAATAACCTTAATATAAGGAAGTTTTGCTTTTGCTTCTTCGTCTGACAGTGCATCAAAGTCAATAGCTGACATTGCAATATCAGATTCGCTTGTAATCAGTCCAGCGTCTTTTGCAATAGCTTTTGCTGTGTCAATGACATCGCCAGTTACCATCATAACCTGAACACCAGCTCCATGCATTTTTGCAACTGCTTCTGGTACTTCTGGTCGAACATCATCACGAATGGCAACCAAAGAAGTAAGAACTAAATCGTCCGGGAATCCTTCTTCTGGTAATTCTTTTCTGCTATAACCCGTTGCGATTACTCTCATTGCTTTTGTGGCGTATGATTTTACAATATCTTTCAGTTTATCTTTTTCGATTGGCTGAACACCTTCTACAGTTTCATAAGATACTGCTGCGTCAATCAGTTTCTCCGGCGCACCTTTATAATATGTAACTTTGCCATCTTTTCCACTTGTTTCAACAGCACTGAATTTATTTGCACTATTGAAGATTTTTCTATTTGTGACTTCTACTGCATTTGTAAATGTCTTATATTCATCACTATCAATCATGGTAAGTAAAGCTCTTTCTGTCGCATTGCCACCAACGATATCTTTGTTCTCGTCATACATAGCACTACTGTTTAATGCTATATTCAATTTGAACATATTTCCGATTACAGAATCTTTCGGCACTTCGTTTCCATTACCCATTACATTTTCAACCGGCACAAGTTTTCCGACTGTTAAAGTTCCTGTCTTATCGGTGCAAAGTAACTGAATATTTCCTGCTTCTGGAATCTTATTGGTATGTTTAGCAAGAACATTATGCTTAATCATAATCTTCGCATTCTGTGCTGTAATCAAATTGATAATAAGCGGTAATCCCTCTGGCACTGCTGCTACAATAATTGTAAGTGCAGTTACCGCAACTGTAAGCACATTCTTCAGAACTCCAATCCAACCAATGCCAAAATACTCGGCAAATCCACCATACTGTACGATGTTTGTGACGATTAACGCTACAACGATAATTGCTGCTCCAATATATCCGAACTTACTAATCTGGCTTGCAAGGTCATCTAACTGGATTTCCAGTGAAGTCTTTGTTTCTTCGATTTCATCAATTGTAAGGATTGTCTGACCGTTTACTGTATCAGCACCAACATTTGTTACGATCATTTTTCCTTCGCCATCAGTTACCGTTGTTCCAGAAAACAGTGTGTAATATTTCAGGAAATCATCTGAATCGGCTGTTCTCTTGCCACCGAATGCAATCGGCTCATTGTTACCTTCCCAAGCTGTCTTCTTGCATGGATCTGATTCTCCGTTTAATACAGAGTTATCAACTTTTACGCTACCTTCTACCAAATATCCGTCAGCATAAATTCCTTCGCCGGACTGAATGATGACTAAATCACCAACTACCAAATCATTTGCATTTATGTGTTCTACTTTTCCATCTCGAATCACATTACAATAATGAATTGATGTCCTGTCTTTTAACTCTTTTGCACTTTTCTGGCTTTTCAGGTTTGTATTCATTCCCAGAAATGCGATTGCCAGTAATACTACTGCTACACCAATCGGCTCTGAGTAAGATCCCTGCCCAAGCACTGCAATGACTGTAAATACAATCATCATTGCTAAAAGAATCTGATTCAGATGATCCTCGAATGTTTCCATGAAAAACTGAAATCCTGTTTTAAGTTTCTTCTCTGGTAACTTATTTGAACCATATTTTTCTCTGTTCTTCGTTACCTGAGAACTTGTTAGTCCTGTTTTCATTGTTTCTACTCCTTTATTATTGTTTGTTTATATTATATCTAAAGTGTAGGTTTTTACACCTGCACCATTAAATATCACATATCTTTCTCTGTATTGTCTCGGCTTCCATTTCTTTATAAATCTCAGCTTAATATCAACTTGCCATCTATTTTTGTATGTACACCAGTTGAATTCAACATTCCACCATTTTACAGATAACATATAATACCCTAAAGCATTATATGTATTATTCAGTCCATATGGTTCATGGAATCTGAAATAGCTGCTTCCATATATAAAGCCGAACAAAATAATAATCAATGCTATATTCACTATTTGCTTCTCCTATAAGATATCATATTATTTGTTGACTGTCAACCTTTATTTTTGCATGTTAATATTATAGCATAGATTGCAAATTTGTCAAGCAAGCCGAATAATCTGCTCATACAGAATAATGTCTTTTTCATTTACTGCCCGATCTACATGCATGTGACCGCAGAAATGTTTCTTATACTCCACCTTAGACCGAATATCTTCCAGGTATCTTGTGAGTACGTCTTGTTCATATAATCCATGTCCCAACAGTGCGATTACACTTGCAGATGGTGAATGAGTGATAATATAATCTACCTCATTGCCAACACGTTCAAGGTTCTTGATACCATTATCCATTTCTTCTTGTGCCGGAAGCTCCTGTTCCCACCATGAAATTCCTTTGATACGGTACATCTTCCCGGCTTTATACCATTCTTTAGCTGTCTCACGCCAGTCTTCATCTTCTGCCGGATCAATAATACCATCTCTGATATCGTGGCTACTTGCACCACCAAATGCGAAAAACTTTAATCCTTCGATATCGAAAACTTCTCCACGCATTAAGTGTAATACATGTGGACGAATTTCATGGACTTTACCTCCATGCCACTCTTTCACTGGGTACTGATACAGTCTGTCAAAATTCTCATGGTTTCCACACACGAATACAGTTGTAAACGGCTTATCTTCCAACCATTTCAGCCAGTAACGTTCAGATGCGGATTCTCCCTCTTCTTCCCAGACTACACCAAAATCTCCGCAAATAATCACGACATCATCTCTCGTCATTTCCTTTTGTTCATAAAAGGAATGTACGCCCAGACGTTCTGGGCTACCGTGAATATCTCCCGTAATATAAATCATTGTTGTTTCCCTCCAAAAATTTTAAGCATTTCATATGCCATATTATGTATATAGTGATTTCCAAGCATCATACCAATGATTTCTTTTGCTTCTTCAAGAGATTCAATTTCATCAATAGCTTTCGGATCACGTTTCATAATCCTCTTATACAGCGAATAGATGTTTGTACTGTAATTCGTATTCCGCACCAGCTCATAATTTTCATCGAATTTCTTATTGTTCATCTTGTATATAACACATTCTCCTGGATTGATTAGCTCCCTTACTCTTTCCGAAAACTCAATCCAATCTTTGCAATCTTCAAAATCCGAATTAGAAATCACTTTAAAATCTTCTTTAAGTAATATGTTATAAAGAAGTTCTCTACCGTATCTTGATTTTACAACATAGAATTTATCCCCATACGGTTTAATAATTAAAACGGAAGTGATCCTTGCTATTAAATCCGTTGGCATTGCATGTACAAGTTTCTCACGAAACGATTCTCTCATTTGAAAATTATATACGCAATCCACACAATTACTTACTATCTTCATAATGCTCCTATCTGTAATCTGCAAAAATAATCAGACCATAATCAATAGAGTCTAATACCCTTTCAGATATAACTCCGATTTTTACCAGTCGTTTTATTTCCTCGATTACTCGCTGCCGGTGTTCTTCGATTTCTTCCGGCTTTATCATAGCGGTATTGAAACCGTATTCATCTCCTGCTGCCAGAATATATCCAATATATAAATACGTTGGATCATCAAACAACTGAATTTTTCCTTTTGACTGATTACATGTGTAATTTTCCCATGCTTCTGACCATTGCCATCCTTTATATTTATCTGTTTTAAATACAGATAAATCCATTCCAGCAATCACATAATAACTCTGCACTGAACTCATTTTCTTCCAATTACCTGAAATGGAATTAACTAATTGCAACTCTTTTTCAGATATTTCCTCCAACTGATATCTTCTAAGTGAATATTCTTTATCGCCAAATTTGACATTAAATGTCCATGTTGTACCATCAAACCCAACGATCTTACCCACCTTATATGCCAAACTACTTGCCAATTCTGGATCTTTCTTTCTAAGTTCTGATATACAACGCTCTTTGATAAAAACATGACTTCCAATATACATAACGATTATGCCAGCTTCTTTTCCAAAATCTGATTTACCAGTTTCCCGTCAGCTTTGCCCTTGACCATCGGCATAAGTGCCTTCATGATTTTACCTTTTTCTTTTTTGGTCGGATTCTCGATACCTAAATCACTCAGCACACCAGTGATTGTAGCCTCAATCTCTTCTTCTGTCATCATCTTTGGTGCAAACTGACTCAACACTTCAATGCGATACTTGCACTTCTGAATGATATCTGTTCTGTCTGCCGGTACAAGATCCAGGGTTTCTTTTGTCTGTTTGATCTCCTTCTGGACTACTGCATCCTCTTCGGATTCAGATAAAATTCCCATTTTGTCGATTTCCGCATTCTTCAATGCTGCCAGTAAAAGAGAAAGTGTCTCTTTTTTAGGCTTGTCTTTTTCTTTCATGGATTTAACCATTTCGCTTCTTACTAATTCCTGTTTACTCATGCTTTTTCACTCCATTTAATAATAAATTTTCGACTTTATTTCGTTGACTAAGAGATTAAATTCTTTCCTATCTTTGCTAATTTTATACGCTTTTTTACATGCCACTTTTACCTCATCACTTACTTTTGACATTCTATGTCTTGATGCTGTTCCAAAACATATAGCCAATTTTCGTACACTATCGGTGATTTCTTTATTTGCCAATATTTTTATATTGTCCACAGACTCAGAATCTCCAATTCGATGATCGTGCATCTCATTATTGTAAAAGTATACTAAATCTCCATAAATTTCAGCAAAGTACGGAACATTTGGGTATAATGGTGGCGAACATTTTTTACATACAACTATGTATCTTCCATTCGGATTATGCAGAATTTTCGCTTCGTCTATTCTACCCCAATTATAATAGCTTGGATTCCCACGAAATTCTGTATTTATTGTTTGATTACAATAAGGGCATTTGTTTGGCAACCCATAATCTATCCACCTTTTATAGCAAGTCGGACATATGTATTCTACTGGTGTTAATGGAGAATTTACGCCAAGATTTTCTTCGTTTACCATTGGAACTACTTCAATATCAAGGCAAGTATAATCAATGTCTTTGTCAAGCATTATCATATTATTCCTCCATTCTTGTCCCACAATTCGGGCAAAATTTTGATTTTAATTTTTGATTTGCATAATGTTTCTTGTATACCTTCTTATTACATACGGAACAATATACTCCTTCATTAGCGCATTCGTCTAACAAAAGCCAATGCCCAACAGGTCTTTCTTCAACAATAACTGGATTGCACTGGCTTGTCATCATACTTGCAATAGCCATTCCGTGAATCATAGCTTGTTTACACATACTACTTTCTGGAAGGTTCATAAACATGGTTGTTCCAAAGAACTTATCAACTTCTTCCGAACCAATACATTCCAATACTCTTTGTTGATATTCTGTAGTATCTATCATTACTTTTTCCATGACTACTCCTTTATTATCTTTTCGCAAGCTCCGTGTAACATATTTCCAAGACATGTATTACATATCATAACCCGGCTTTTTAACCTATGAGTTTCGCAGTTTCTAAGATCCATTTCATTCAAATGTTTCACTTCATCGCTACCACACCACAAACACTGGTGATCTTCCTCCACTGTTTCAAATCTATATTCACACTCAATGTCAGGATATTTTTCTCGATCAACCTCACTCATAAACATATCCATTGGTCGTGCAAATACATCTCCGTAATGAACATTACAACCAATCGCCTTGCCGTTATACAGTGATTCATAAATCACAAATGTTTCGCCGGTTTCCGTATGTTTTGCAAAATTCAAAACTCTGTACAAATATAAATTTTCATCAAACTCCAACTGCTCTGCTGTAACAGTCTTTCTTTTAAAATGTCTTACGACATCACCTATATGTATTCTCATTTCTGCCTCCATTATTTAGGTATTACAATCTTATGTTTTCCAGCAGAATTTCTATACACTTTAAATCCTGCACTCTTAATCTGCTCAATACCCTTGTTGTACTCAATAATCTGCTGCGTACATCCTCTTGAATAAATCGCCCACATTTCATCTAAGTTTTTCTCAAACTCTGATTTTCTGAGTGCAATATCCAACATGCTATCATCTCTATACTGAGATGTATTTTTATATGCATTGAGATAATCTCCGAACATCTCTTCAAATACCGACATACATACCTACCTTTCTAAATTCACGCCAACCGTTCCATCCCAGGCACAACCGCAAACGCCGAACTTATATCCTTTATACTGGAAATGTCCCCACCAATCACACTGCCATCCGTTAAAATCATTGGCTTCGCAACCAGTAGCATCGCAAAATTTATCAGACGGAATATTTTTGATTCTTATTTGGTTGATTTTCCCTTCGATTAGTCTATCAAGCTCTTTCTCTAAAACTTTCTTGAATTCCTTGTGCCGGTATAAATAATCTATTTTCATTTTAATCTCCTATTAAGCATTCTGAAATGCTGTCGTTTTCCCATTTGGAATATTGCTTAATCCACATGTATGATTACCCTTGAAATTACCGCTTTTTCTATGTACACTTATAATATCGTCCATGTCATAAGTATCTTTCTGGTTTTTCTCAACGTATTTCTTCGCCAGTTTCTTTGACGAATATCCCATTGAGCTGCATGTCTGTATGAACTCTTCACTATTCATATTTATCACTTCCTCGCATTTATTATTACTTGTTTATAGGAATTTTTAAGATTCTTTCATCTATAAGCATATTGAGAACTTCCAGAAGTTTCTCCTGAGTCTGCAAATCTCTTTCATTCTCAATTTCCTTATAATTGTAGAAATCGCAAAATTCATATTTTCCCATACCGCCCCAACAATTTACATGGATATGAACTCTCTTGCGATAATATGGTTCATCATAAATTCCTATCCATATCTCATTGTTGTTACAAAACTTTCTGTCTACATCTGTTCCAATGCTCCGGCTGATACACCATGCATTGACCACATTGTTTCTCCAAAACAAAGGTTCACAGATTTTTGATTCATCACCAACTTCAAGTTTTCTGGCGGTTTTTAATGTTAAATTATACTTATTTAGCACTTTTGCTTCTCGCATTGCTCTTTTACCCTTCTCTTGCCATAATTAAAACCGGCAACATCATCTGGATCAACAACTTTACAGAAATCTTTGACAATTTCATCAAAACTGTCATATTCTCCATCTAACATAGAACTGGTAAACTTACCATTTTCTTCTTCGATATACTCATAGTCATATTCTCCACCAGTGCCAATGATAACTTCACTGTAAATAGATTTCCAGGCATTCCAAAAATCTGTTATAGCTGCAAGCAATTCACTTCTCTTTTTAGTTTTCTGCTTTTCGATTATTCCATCAACGAAATCCTGAAAATGCCCCGTCTTTTTCACATTTATAAATTCTTTCTCTTTGGCTGGTTCTCCAAATCTTTCGACCACATAATCAATATCTTTACGGTTGTAATATCTGTACATGTCATCAACACTTGTAATCATTGCTGTAGTCATCATTTCCGGCAAATCTTTACCTTCTATATGTACGGTATCGCCGGACTGTAGAACACTTATAATCTCCGCAACCTGAGTATATGGCACGATTGTATTCGGATCAATTTCAACCTTTTTGAGTCCTTCATTTATAGCACCACCACAGAAACCACCAGGACGATAGCTGTCATAAAACATATAATACGTCCAGTTACTTTCTGGTTCATACCACGGTTTATGAATTGCGATATACCCACAAACAAGATCTCTTGATCGTTTTTCTCTTGCCATATATGTGTAATCTCTTTGCTTATTTTCTTTGTCGTAACTATACCCGACCATTTTCTTACCTCTATTTTTCAAACAATAGTTTACATGCTTCTTTGTTATTTTCAATAATGTCAAGAATTATTGGATTTACATACAATCCCGGCAAATAGAACATCTTGTAATACTTTTCAAGAAAACCACAAGATATGCCATAATCATGACATTCAATGTAGCACTGTATATCTTGCCATGCTTTTTCCTGATTGATGCATTTATCGCAATCCTTTTCTTCCAGATTGCAATAATCTCCCAGTAATGGGCATTTTTCTTCAAGCCTTGTATATCTGTTACTCATTACCAATCATACATGCAAAGCAACTACAGTCTAAGCATTCTCCACATCCTGTTTCACTGCATTCCTTTGCAGTTCCGCATAAATTCTTCGGAATCTTTCTCACGAAATAATCATTTTTTCGTAAAAGTGAAATTGCATCTTCTACTGCATTTTCAGTATATCCATTTTCATGAGCTTCAACTACGTTCTTCAAAAGCGAGACTCTTGTAAGTAATCCTACGCCACCAGGAACAGGGGTGACATATGTATCTGGGCGAAGTTTTTCAACTGACTCCCTATTTACATCTCCACACAATTTCCCGGCATCATCTCTGTTGATTCCAACATCAACGACAATCTCACAATCCGAACCAATATCTGCCCAATCAAGGAATTTTTCTTTTCCTATAGCTGATACAATCACATCTGCACCATTATTTGTTATCTGCATTTCATATCCATAATCTGTATGACTATTGCAACATGTAACCGTTGCACCACGATCAATAAGCATGTTTACAAGTGGTTTTCCCACAATTTCACTTCTGCCAAGAACAACAACATTTTTACCGCATACGTCATAGCCATTGAAATAAAGCCAATCAATGATTCCTTTTGGCGTGCAGCAATCAAATTTACTGTCCTGACGAAAACCATCAACATCTTTCTCTTTTGGAATGGCATTTTTCACATGCTCAACATTGATATGTTTTGGTAATGGCAACTGAACGATAATACCGTCTGCTACACATGTGGTCAATTCAATGTGATAAAGTAACTCATGTTCCTCAATGGCTTTATCAAGTTTGCTTACAATGCATCTAATCCCAACTTCTTCACAATCTTTAATCTTGCCTTTCACGTAAGAATTAGAAGCCTGATTGTCACCGACTTGAATAATCGCCAAAACTGGCTTTTTCTCCATTCCCTTAATCTTCGTTTTCAGTTTATTCTTTACAAACTGAGCGTAGTCTTTACATGTAACCATTGTTTCTCCTTTATTTATGTCTGTTTATATTATAACAAATTCACATCATTATAATACTGTTCCATTTCCTCTTCTGCCAAACCACAATACCTTAATGTAATCTGCGGACTTGAATGATTGAACATTTCTTGTAAATGGCATAAAAACAAAGCGTCATCTTTATGAGCTTTTAACTGCCAATAACCAAAAGTCTTTCTCATTGAATGAGTGCCGACATTATACTTGATACCTACGGCTTTTGCAGCATTTTTCAGAATAAGACCAGCCGGACGAACTTCTATATGTCCATCTCCTTTTCGACTACTAAAAACATATTCGCTTTTTGCCGGTTTTTTCTTTAAACCGTTATAATATTCAATAATGGCAGTTTTACATGATTCATTAAGATAAAATGTACGGAACTTCTCAGTCTTATCTTCTTTGACTGTAATTCCATTCGCAATACTACCATCTTCATCGAAAATCTGATTCCATTTCAGTTCCAACAAATCACTTGCTCTAAGTCCTACATTGATTCCAATAACAAACATTAAAGCATTACGATACTGTTTTTTCTCTACGAAATGGTTATACATCAGTTCCAGATCCTCCTGAGTACGGAACGGATATACTTCCTGTTTTTCGCCAACTTTATAATTTTTCTTGTAGTTACCTTTCTTTTCAGGTTTTTCAACTACTTCTAAAGTCTTCTCTACTGTCGGGAAATTGATGATTCTTGCAGATGTTCCATCAATAATATATCCTTCCATAATACTGCCCCTTTCTGCTATTATGGCTTACTCTTCGTCTTCAAGACCTTTCTTTAATGTGTCAATCCATTTCTTTTTGTTCTGATAAGAAGTATCAGACATTGAAATAAATTCAATGAATTTTGTGATTACATTAACCGTATTTGACACTGCAAGCATATAAATTTTTCTTTCATTTTTTCCTTCCAGTGTAATATACTCTTCTTCCTGGCAATCTGAATAATCAAATCCAAAAAAGCTACCGCTTGCTACTGTGTGATGCCCCATGAATACGATCTGCCATGCTTCCCGGCGTTTATCGTCTATCTTCATCTGGAACTCAAACATTTCTGATTCTGCATTACTGTGATGGTATGCATCGTTTGGATCAAACTTTGAATTGAGCTTGTCTACAATTCTGTTAATCATATCAAAGTCTGGGTTAATTGTTTCATGTCTGTTAATTGAATACATTTTTCACTCTCCTATTCTCTTGTTAATTTTGATGTAAAATCCATTTCTTCTAAAACTTTGATAAGTTCTTTTACAGTATATCCATCATACTGCGGAAATTCCACACCAAAAATAAAGACACCATTTACTACTTCGCTCATATGTGGAGCAAGTGGATTATTTGAATTTCCTAATTTTCTAAATTCAGAAATAGATGTTACACCACAATGCATTTTCTCACCATTTCTGTCATATACAAATGATAATCCTTTTTCTTTACTTTTCTTTGACATGTTGAATTCCTTTCTTATCTCTTCTTTACAATATATATACTATCATACTTTTATGTCTTTTGCAAGCATTTTCTTTATTATTGTTTGTTTAAAGTTGTGTGATTTTTTAATTGGGACGATTTTTACATCGCCCCGTTTAGATAGAAAGGTTTTTAGTAATAGCCGTAACAACAATAACCAGCTATTACAGTGGAGATGGGGGGAGTCGAACCCCCGTCTTAAACACGTACTAATTATATAATCTTTACGCAATACCATTCATTCGGGCATTTTGTTTGAAAACGGTTGCCCCAGTGAATCAGGTAACTACTCCGTTTTTTGGCTTGTAAAGGTTTCTTACAACGTCCACCACTCTGTTGTTTTTTGAAGAGTCAACTTACAGAGAAAACATTCTCCTTTTGGATATTAGCTCTTAATACAGCCTGTTACCAATATCCCAATCTCACAGACTGATATAGCTTACGCTACCATTCTTAATTCTTCAGCGTTTATTTTAAGTTTGACTATTAGGTAGTCACTCCTGCGAATTATATCCGTTCCATGCCCAATCGAATCCAATTTCATCCCCTTATGCTTTTCTGATGTCCAGTTCATTGATTTTCTCTTTGAAAAGATCCTCATATTTTCCCGTTACTTTTCCGATTCTCTTTGAGAACCATTCACGGATTTCCTGGTTACTCAGTTTAGTTTTTGAATATACAGAAATCCAAAAAGTATTCACACTATGCTTAGAATCAATGCAAATATCAAAATGTCTGAGTTTCCCACCAACCAACTCAAAAGAACCATGTTCTGTTAAATACTCTGTAACAAGTGCCGGTTTTAACTCTCCATTTTCATCTGCTGCAACACAACTACCATATCCCACTGGAATTTCAAAACCTTTTTCAATACTCCATTCCTTGTTAGCAACATGGAAGTAATACTCTTTATAATCACTGTACTTCTCAAACAGAGATTCCGGCGATTCATTGGTATACCCTCTAAAAACAGGTTCTTGATCCATATCCCACACATGGTATATATTTGCATAGTATTTTTCACTATGTTTTTCTTCTTCTGGTCGGTTAAGTTCAACTAACTTTTCCCATTTACTACGATATTTCCACTGAATCTCATTCCCAAAACGTCTGATATCAATATCTTCCATATCTGGGAGTGAGTCATTTTCATCAATCAAATTGAGACATTCAGAAATTTCCTCATCGGAAAGACCACACTTTTTCAAATATACAGCATTGTCTTCTCTGCAAAGCTGATATTCTGTCATATTGCTGCGCCGTTCTTCTTCGGCTTTCTTTTCTTCTTTCCTTCGGTTAAACTCATCTACTGAATCATTCCAAGAATGAAAAATATTGTCTTTTCGCTCAACGATATACAGTGGAGAACCTGGATGTTTTTTGTGGTAATATTCAACGTTTGACCGTAATACTAAATATCCTCTATTGATCCATTCTCTGATACCAGCATCATCCCCAATGTTGATATTAAGATTCGGATCAATATCTTCCTTTTTCTCCGTAACCGTATATAAATCAACATAGTATTTTCCATAACCAGCGTATGTATTGATTTTGCCAACCAATATATCCATAAAATTATCCAGCTTATCAACAACAAATACTATCTCATCTTTTACAAAGTCTCTTTTCCCACTCCTGAATGCTCTCATAATTTATCTGCACTTTCTTTTGAATTTCCGGGAACTAAGCGAAGATTCCTCTCAGTTCTGCTCCCGGAATGAATTTTGGTAACACATTTGACTCGATTTTAATTCGTTCAAGTGTGTTTGGATCTGTACCCATTCGTGATTTCGTTGTCTTTTTCTTAAAAGTACCAAAACCAACGAACTTTACACCATCATAATACTTGTAGGCATACTTGATACCTTCAAGCACAAGGTCAACGGCACTTTCAACCTCTTTTTTAGATTTACCAGTAGTTCCACTGACCACATTTATAAATTCTTTCTTATTTAACATTCATGCTCCTGTTCCTGTGTTAGCGAACAGATGTAGCAATCCACCTCAGAATCCATAAAATATTTTTCTATGATTTTACTTACTATTGACCAATCGCCACCGGCTAAATCGCAACCAATTTTGTACGGAAATCCGACACTCTTTTTATATTTGGCTGCGGTTTTTGCCACCGTAGCAATCGCCTTTTCAAGTGCCACATAATCTGTCTGGCAGAATCCTCTACCATAGCCATCCTGACCGAACAGATTTGCAACAACTTTTCCGTCATTACAATTTACGAATAATGTTCTTCCAAGTAAAATATTTTCATATTCATCACAAAACTTTTTGTACTTTTTGAATACTTCTGGATAAGCTCTTTTAATCTGAAATGCAATTCCTGCACCCATCACACCTTTACAGTTTGTCTGATGACAAATTATATCTACTTTATCCTGTTTTAATAAATCTCCAACTATATTGTAAATCATAATGTTTTGTCCTTTATTTTTGATTGTTATGCGTATGCAACAGTAATACCGGCTTCTTCAAGTCTTTCTTTTAATCCAAAGTTCATTGTGCTAACTGCTGCAATCCCGATTTTTGCATCGAATACGTTTGTGATCTTCTTAACCATTGTGGCAGCTTCTACATTGTCCTCTGCCGGAATTTCATATCTCTTGCCACCATTTATAATGGATAAGTAGAACTTCTTTTCGCCCGTTTCATCGTCTTTTCCCAGACCATAAGAAAGTCTGATATCGTCTGACGTAAATTTAATAACCTGATTTCCAACCTTGATATCAATGCCGTTTGCTGCAACAACTTCTACCTTTTCCAGTTTATTGTATTTCGCAACCAGATATCTCACATATCCATCTGTAAGTGTAAGGGTGCTTGTTACGTCAATGGCTTCGTCCAGCTCTCCATTTTCATTGAAATACTGCTGACAACTCATGATCTTCTCCGCATTCGGATTTGTGCATTTGAAAGATCCCGGAATAATGATACCGCTAGTCTTTACTACGAAATGCGGTAAAGCTGCTCTCTTTGCTGCCTCTTCCTTCTTTTTCAGTTTATTCATTGCAACCTGTACGAATTTGTTTAAAACCTTGATACTCTCGACAGAATCAAAAGATACTACGACCGGCGTACCGATGACATCTTTGTTCTTTACATTTGATCCGACTTCCTGCTGCGGAATATCTGAAAATGTAATAAGCACTTTCGGTGAATCTTTGACATCTGCCACACCGATAGCGACATCTCCGTTACCACAATCAATAACAGTATTTGAGCTTAATACTTTTGTTTTTGTCTGGATTAACTGTTTAATCATCTTTCTTCTCCTTTACACTTCTATAACTTTATTATGGCTTATTTGAGATATGAAACCATCATGCAACTTCTTTTCCGCATCTCTCCTGGCTTTAACTGCATCGTCAAGCTCATCAAAATAACCCAAGCTATACGTTTTCCCTTTGAAAGAGATTCTTGCATACCATTGTCCCATTCCCGAATGGAAAGAAACGCCGGTAACACCAGAAGTGTTGTTTTTCTGCATACGCTTGTTTTTAATCCGATTCAAGTTCGTGCCTGACATTTCATATCACCTCGTTTCTGATTATAGTATATCATGTTTTCTTAATTTGTCAACCATTTATTATGGTTTAATTATAAAATTCTTTGTATTCTGTAGAACCGGCACTATTATCGAACCGATCATACACTATCATCTTCAATGCTTCCTTTGTTACATCTGATGCAACAATTTTTTCAAAGTCATCTGATTCCAGTCCATCATTATTATACAGCTCTTCAAGAACTATATCTTGTATAGATATACGTTCTTCAAATACTTTATTTAGTGTTACAAGAATTGTATATGCACGTTCTTCTTTTGTCCCACCATGATATTCTGCCACTTTCAATAGATACTGAGCATCTACAAAACCACAGTCCATAGAATACTTGTCTTGAAACTTCTTTACACTTTCAGAATCCGGCTCAAATGATGAATCGTCTTCTTCCGGGATTGACTCTTCAATGACAAGTGGCTTTGAATCTGGTTTTGTGGCACTCTTTTCTGTTTGGTTGGACTTTTTTACTGCCACTACTGAAATAATAGCAAGTAACACCAAAGCAACCAGAATAACAATTATGTGGGCAATCGTGCGTTTCTTTTCATAGTCACGCTCTTTTCCTTTCTTATGTATTGTCATAGCACCCTCCTACTCATATATGAACATCATGAGTACAAGAGCTAATCTGATGCATACATTTTCTTCTTTTAAGATACGTGCTGCCTCTTTCTTGTCTACAAGTAATACTTCAATTTCTTCTGACGCTTCTTTGTATTTGTCAGAAATTTCGCCAGTTACCTTACCTACTACAAGTGTGCAAGTTTCATCAGTCATTCCGGCACTTGAATAACCGCCCTTATTTCCAATTGGTAAATCTGTGATTTCAAGTGTCAGACCTGTTTCCTCATGCATTTCTCTTATTGCTGCATCGCAAACACTTTCTCCATCGTCAACAAGCCCAGCCGGAAGTTCATAGATATAATCGCCAATTGCATATCTGTATTGTCTGATAAGTACCAGCTTTCCATCTTCTGTTGCTGCACAAATCGCTACTGCATCAACCTGTTTGTTCGGATGAACTGCTTTCAATCCGTCAACTTCTTTTGCTCTGGAAGCTACTAAATACTCAATCCATTTCCCGGATTCTGTTTCTGCGTGAACTTTGAAAAGATTCAAAAACTTCTGATCCGTAATTTTCTCTGCTGCTCTAATTTTTCCCATTTTTATTCTCCTGTATACTCAAAATGTGCCATAGGTTTCATTTTAAAGTCATTCGACATATGTAATGTGTCAATCGAACGTTTCTTTGGCATGTCTTCAATTTCGCCAGTTCTGATATACCTATCCAATATATCATATGAAAATCCCAGGTTTTCTTCGTCTGTCTTTCCACATAAACCGTCAGTTGGAACTTTTACAACAAGACGTTCCGGCAGTCCAAGCTCTTTACCGATCGCTTTTACTTCTGTTTTTGTCAGTGATTCTAGTGGCGAAAAATCCCCTGCTGCATCTCCATATTTTGTACTGTACCCTACATAATTCTCAGACAGATTACATGTATTTGCAACACGCCCGTCAATCGACTGAGAAATTGCATAGAGCATTACCATTCTTACTCTAGCCGGAATGTTTATTTCTGTCTGATTAGAAACTTTGATTCCGCTTCTGATGTACATAAGAGTCAGCATGTCTTCTACAGTATTACCAATATCAATAACACAATGTTCAATTCCCAGATGTTCACATAACTCATAAGAATAATCAATGTCATCCTGGCTATTCTGTGGCATTAACACGCCGTATACTCTCTCTTTCCCTAGTGCTTCTACACATAATGCAGCTACTACGGAAGAATCAACACCTCCACTGATTCCAATTACAGCTTTGCAACGATCACCGTTTTCCTTAAACCATTCTCTAATCCATTTCACACATCTATCTTTTACTTCTTTTGCATTGAAACTCATTGTTAATTATTTCCTTTCTTATATTCTTTTTCCGCTATTACAGCTATAATAAGCAACTTCCCCATTGTCTTCCAAATATCCAACGAAACGGTTAAGTAAAATCTTTTCTTGATTCATTCTCCAATCAATTGATTTTTTCAAATAATCCACATACTCTGGATTCTTACACATTCCCTTTCCTTCAACATCGGAAATTTTAGCCACATCCTGACCATTGCATTTTGTGGTCTTCATTACGATATTGAGCGGACTTACACAAGTATCGTTTGACAGGTATGTGCCGATTCCGAATGCGACCTTTGCTTTCTTTGAGAAATGCCGACAGATCTTATCTGCTCTCTCAAAGTCCAGAGAATCAGAGAAAAGCAATGTTTTTGTCTTTGTATCAATTCCAAGTTTTTCATAGTGCTTAATCATTTTCTCGCCCCATACCATCGGATCACCAGAATCATGACGAACGCCGGAAAACAGTGTTGCGAATGTAAGCTGAAAATCTTCCAGGAAACAGTCAGTTGTAATTGTATCTGTCAGTGCTGTACCATTCAAAACTCCATATTCCTTAACCCATGCGTCAAGTGCATACCAATTAGAATATGCCGGATTGTGCTTGTGATTTCCCTGTCCTACGCACATAATCCATTCGTGCGCCATCGTTCCAACTGGCGTAACTCCGTACTTTTTCGCAAGAAATACGTTTGAAGTGCCAATAAATCTTGATGCACAATGCGCCGTATCATTCAGATGTGAAAACTTCTCAACAACAAGTTCCTGTGCTTCTGCAGATAATCTCCGGCGAAGTCCAAACTCTGAAAATGTGCCACAATACCAATGACCATTGCGAAGATTTGCATATTTGTCATCCAGTCTTTCCTTGAAGCTGCTTAACAGTTCATCATAGTCATACTGCATTCTGAAATACACTTCATTTACGATAGCCAGTGTCGGGATTTCGTACATAGAAGTATTGAGCCATGTACCGGCGGTTTCAATGGCAAGACCACATTCTGCATCATCTGTAATTGTGAAATCTTCATATCGTGGTTTCCAGAGTCTTAGAAAATCAATATAAGATCCCTTAATCCACTTGATACCGTCCAAATAACTCAGTTCGTCTTCTGTGAACCGCAGCTCACAATACGCTTTAATCTGCTCTCTGATTTCTTCAACCATTTCTTTTGTGAAATGTACGTCTTTGTTCCGGCATTTGAAACTCCATGTTGTCTTGTAATCTGAGAACTGATGATAAATCGCCTGTCCCATGCTGAATTTATACAAATCGTTCTCCAATAAACTTGTTACGATTCTTCCTAACTTCATAATTTTCTCCTTTCAGATTTTGCACTCTGTTAAAATTTCCTTTGTCAAAATATTTGAATTTTCAGTTGCCAATTTATCCAACCGTTCCAAATCAAACTCGCTTCCTTGAAACTTGAACTGAATCCATTCAGGCTCATACTCCCTCCAATCAAGCCACGACTTCGGATTGTCCTTGCCTAAAACTTCTTTTACCATTTCCAGAAGTCTTTCTCCGGCTTTCTTAGATTTCACAAATCCGCTCAAATCATAGCCAATCCCTCTTGAACTCCAATACTCTCCGTATTCTGGTTTTGGATCTGGCTGCACCCATTGATGACATGGAACTCCATTTCTCGGATGCTCTTGCACTTCTGGATATTCAAAAATATCTTTTCCATGAGAATCCTTTTTGCCAGTACAATACCCAAATGCAGATTTTGTTACCTCATCACTTAACACTACAAAACTTTCTTTACACTCTCTACAAGTGCCTAATGCCGTTCCTCTACCGCTTACGTTTCCGCTCCTTGCGGAATTACACCCACATTTCGGGCAACCATACTTCTGATAATCAGACCACTTAATTGCTATCATAATTTCTCCTATTCAAGCACCATATATAGTGCATTTGTTAAATACATCATCTATATATAGTATATATTTCACAATAAAAAACTGATTTTATTTATTCTTCATACACCTGTAATGTACCATCGGCGTTATACAATGGTGTTATTCCAAATTTATAGCCAGATACAATAATTAGGTATTTCACTTTAGTATCTTTTGCATATGCGATTTTGTAATATGCCGTGGTATCATCCCATTCCGTGATAGTTGTGAAATAGTTTCCACATATACTATCATCTGTGGCATATTCTTCTGATACCGCTTCCTGATATGTAGTCCCACAAGCCGTACAAGCGAAATACGAATTTTTTTCATTTCCTTTTACGCTCCTATTCTCTTAATTACAGCCTTTAACATACCGCCATAAATGGCGGTAAGATTAAAGATTTCAGATTTCTACAAATCTGATTTTGAAAAGCGGGCGAACACCAAGAGAACAAGAGGCGCCGCTGGTGTTCGCAAGACCGTAGTAGTCCACACAAGCGAAGTCAGTCGCACTCCTCACACCACGATTTTTCAACCAGTACCATTCAAATTCATTGTTCCTAAATGCAATTCTGTTTCTTCTATTTTTCATCGGCTCAAACTGCTTTACATCATCAGATTCTTTCTCGCCATATTTATTAACACCAAAAATTTCTTTTTCGGTTGGAATTCTAATCATGCTATTGCCATCAAAAGAAACCATAGCATCTCGAATCTTATCAGGAAATAATTTATACAACTCATTATTGAGCATATCCATCAGATTGTCATTCATAGGGTATGCTTTGCTTAAACAATCTTCAAAGATGAAGACCATTCCATCCGTTTCTTCCTTAACCGCAAGTGCTGTCACACTTTCTCCATTTTTTAAAGAAAACGAAAACTTATCCCCCACTTTGTATTTTCTTTTATTTTCATTTGTTGCACTATGCGTAATTTCTATTGTCACTTTTGTAGGATCTTCTACATTTACACTACAACCAATAGAAAAACCATTTGCCTCTTCATGTAATCTGCGAAAATCCTGTGCTGATGCTGTTGTCGAAACTTCCTCAACATCGTCCGAAGATCCTGTATACGGAACTCCATCAAATCCCACTAGGCAATCTTTTTCCTCTGAAAGTGTTACATACATTTCCCCTGTTTTCTTGTTTTTAAATAATTTCATTGTGTATTCTCCTTTATTTTTGTTTGATTTTAATTTATTTTTACGGCATGGCAGGATTTACCTACCATACACCGCTCAAATCTTTTTAGCAAAATGGAAGTTCATTATCTAAATCATCCATGAAATCGTCAGTCAGTGGAGTTTTGGACTCTGCAACCTGTTCGCCGGATTCATCAGATTCTTTTGTTTCTTCTGCCTCATTATTGTTATCATTAAGTTTGAAATAATCTCTAAAATCTTTATTCATAACAGAGATTCTTCCCTCTACCTTTTCTTTCTTGATAGATCCAGTAGAACAATACTGTGCATAGGCACAATCCGGGTTATATTTGTCTGCGAAAATCTCAAACCATTTGTAAAAATCTTCTGCTTTGATATCGTTGTTAATTGCCTCATCTGCCATGTACATGAAAATCGGAATATTTACAACCTTCATGAATTTTTCTTTCTGGTCGAATCCATCTTCCAGATACTTGACAATTTTAAGAAGACGTTCACGCTTTTCATCTGTATAAGAATCATGCAGATTTTCCGCATACTTTGTTACCTGACCTTCTGAAATAGAAGTAAGTTCATAATCTCCATCTTTTACGTCTAACAGCATCATAGCCTGTAAAAGTGTCTTTTCGTCTGCTGCTCTACGATACTGAGCCGGTGTGAAATGACAAACATCTTCAAAGAACTTTCCGGCAAGAATCTCTTTAACAAATTTTGCCAGGTTCATACCCAGTTTTACATTGGCAATCTGAGTTTTACTTAATCCAGATCCGTTATTAAGTCTAAAGAACATTTCCTCAATTTCTTCATCTGTACATTCTTCTAAGTTGTAAATCGTGAAAACATATCCGTTAATCATCTGCTGAATTTCTTCCGGCAGCTCTGAGAATTTCAATCCAGCGATTTCATAAGTTTCTCCATCAATTTCAACTTCCGGCGTTTCTGAATGCAGTGCATACTCATCATTGATAAAACTGAATAAGCTGCGAAGTCTGTGCTGACCGTCAATGCACGAATAGTTAGATACTGGTCTGTTCTTCTTGTCTCTTGTGCCTTTATTCTCTTTCGTAAAATACAGTGGTGGAATAACAAACCCGATGAGCATTGAATGTGGCAGAAGACTCTTTTTGTAATCGTCCCACATTCCATACCTTCTCTGGATAGGACAATCAAAATCCAGGATTCCAGATTTCTCATACATTTTCTTTAACTGCATAACTGTGTAAGGGATTGATGATTTTTTCATTTTTAATACCTCCGTGAATTTTTATTAGTTGTGTTTTTCTTTATATATAAGATACCATATTTTTATTATTGTGTCAACATTTATTTTGGTTTGTTTATAAGTTTTTTGCAAGACATCTTCCCCAATATGGATCAAGTATTTCTTCAAACCCTAATCTAGTAGTGAGAAAATGTTTATATACTTTCTGTCTTCTTGCATCTGAACCATATACAATGATTCTATCACTTTCATACATATGCTTATCTATAAATTCACGAACCATTTTAAAAGCCCACAATAATCCCTCAACACCACATTTTCCAGTTGTTGTCATATCTAAATCGCCGTAACCGTCACTGTTGAGCCACTGCCTTAACACTTTCTTTTTATTGGCAATGGCAAAAGCAACCGCATAATCATATCCACTTCCTATTTCATGTCTATAGTTCTTGTCAAAGCAGATTACCGCCGATTGCCCATTAGATAGTTTTGTGTATTCTATCCATCGCATATTTTCTCTATCATATGTCAAACCAATTTATTCCCCTTTTGCACGTTGCATTTTCTGCACATTGTCTGGTAATTTTCAAGCGTATTCTTGCCACCTTTGGAAACGGGGATGATATGATCTTTTGTCATCATCACTTCTTCTCCGTCTTGATCTACTGCATACAGATTCAAATGATATCTTCTTGCGTTCGGATTTTTCTCTTTTGCAAAATATTTACCTTCAATTCCACACCGGCAGCACTTAATTCCTTTTGTGAAAAACGTCTGATATCTCTGACTATTTGCTTTAATCATATCTCCATCCATATCAACGAATGTCTTTTTCTCTTCAAAGAGTCCGTCTTTTACGGCGTTATACACTTCATCAATGGAATATATTTCTTTTCTTATATATGGCTGTTTCTTTACGATACTTTTTGATCTCCCCATCTTATCACATAACCTTCTTCCGTTTTTTCTTTGTACATGAGGTTCTGCAGCATATTACTATCCACTCCAAAACGTTCATATAATTCATCGTCTGTTAAATCCTGATCCTTCATAAACAGATTCAATTTATCTTTCACAAGAATCATTTTTAACAGATTGCTTTCAATACTATTCTCATAAGTTACAAAATACACTTGCTTAAATTCTGTTGATGTATAACGAATAAATCGGAAATAATATTGACTCATGCTAGAGTTATTCCAGTGCAATTCTGGAATAATGCACTTATTCACAAAATCAATATTCATACTGGCAGATAAGCTCTGCTGTGTGCTTATCAGAATTCCGTTTGTTGTTTCTTTCAACTCCTTGACAATTTTCTTTCTCTGTTTCAATGTAGTTTCATTTCCAGTAATTACAAATACAGGTCTACCCGGAAATGCTTTTCTGATTTCCTCTGCATATGCATTTACTACTGAAATATGACGTACACCAATAGCAACCCTTTCATCGGAAAATTCCTCTAAAAGTGATAATACTGTTTTGAATTTCTCCGGCATTACCGACTGATTGTACTCTCTCAATGTCTGAGGCGCAGCGCAAATCTTCAAAAGTGCAAGCAACTGATTCAGAATTTTTAACATTGCATCTTTCCGGCTATTTCCAGTTTTCGCAAACAGATATTCCATTTTATAAAACTCATCCAGTGCAACCTTATACAGACGTTTCTCTTCTTCTCCCATTTCGCAAGCAACCTGTTTAATCTCATAAAGCTCCTTGCCAGTAATTTCCTCGAATGTACGTGTGATAATCGTCTTATCAATCATCTGTTTCAAAACGTCCGCATTAAGAATATCTTGTGTAAACTGAGATACGCCAAACACAGTAATTTTCTCTGGAATATGACTCGCTGCAAATAACTTACTACCCTTACGATATGCTGGATATGGCTGTAAATAATATTCATTTATCTGGTCTTCCAGTTCTCCATCTTTGTTGCGTTCCATAATATACTCACATTCAGCCAGCATATTGATAGAATTGTTGTACAGTAATTCAAACTGAGGATAAATTTCAGTGATATTATTCCTTGTGCTTGTACCCGTCATCAGTGTTTTATACTCCAACCGGCGAAAAGCATTTAATACGGCTTTTGTCCGTTTACTGTCCTGATTACTCATATTATCCGACTCATCAAAAATCAAAACGGCTTTCTGACAGATTGATTTTACATATCGCTTGATGAATTTATGATATCTGCACATCATATTTAAAGTGACAATTACAAACTGACCTTCTTTGATATTTTGGATATCTGCAAGGCTTTCAATCATAACAAAATCAATACCGTACTGATCTAATACATCCTGCCAGTTGTTCTTGATAGAAATTGCTGTACTCACAATAAATACGTTCTTCACATGATTATGCTGCAAACGATATTTACCTATCGCAATTCCAGCGAATGTTTTACCACTTCCCTGTTCCCACTGTATGAAGCTGTATGGTTTTTGAATAAATAGATTCAAATCCGCTTTTTGAGCATCATTCAGCTTTATAGTCCTTTCATCATCCGTCAATGTGAACTCATCAAGCCACGCTGCTATTTTTTTGTTTGGCTGCATTTCAGAAAATGGCATATTCTGGATATCATACATCTTTCGCTTTTTATTCACGATCTTATCAATCCATTTTGACTGAAAATGCCCCATTGAAAAGCCTTGCAATACAACATCATTTATAGATGTAAAATCGCCATTATACTCAAATGTATAATTGTTTTTAATAATCCTACCAGTTCTATCAAGTGCTGGGTTCTGTGAACGTAATACCATTTTCAAATGCTTAATAACATCTTTCGACTTGATTTTAAGCTGTTCCCATTCGTCCCATTTGATGTGATCCGGCTTCTTCTGAGTCTTGTATCTATTGACATACTCACAACATTCTGCATACTGGCTGCATGTTTTCGGATTCCGTTTTATATCATACAGAAGTTTTTCAACCTTAAAACTCCACGCTTCATCGTCTTTGCTATTTCTTACAGTTTCCAGAAAAATCTTGCTTTTAATCCGCTCTCTTTCTTCTGTAACAGGCTTTAAATACCGTTTCCATACTTCATCGGAAGTAATGCCGGAAAGTATCTCTGTACTATACGGAACTTCTTTCGTATATTCAGATTTCTTCTGAAAGAATACAATTTTGGTTTTGTAATTCTCAACGCCTAGATGTTTAAAAGTATTCTTGTCAAGTTCCACCTGGCAGATAAAATTAAAATGTTCATTCATTCCATCAATCATGCCACCATCAGAGAAATCATCGGCACAAAACGACATAGGAACAATAATAGCCATAATCCCGGCTGGTTTTAACAGCTCCGCAGCTTTTAGACAATAATAGTATTCTGATAAGTAACTGTTATCATCTTTTCGCCACCTCAAATTATAAGGTGGATTCCCCAGAACATAATCAAATGTAACTTTCGGCTCATAAAAGCGAATATCTGTATTTTCCAGTTTTGCATCTGGATAAAGGTATTTTGCTACTCTGTACGGCTTCCCATCTAATTCACAACCGTAGAAATTCGATTCAACCGGCGCACAACTGATAAATGAACCATGTCCGCAAGTAAGATCAGCTACTAAATCAGTATTTGAAATATGCAAACAATTATAAATCCATTCAACCAGCTTATAAGGTGTAAAGAACTGCCCTTGCTCAATGTCGGCTTTCGCTCTCTGATAATCATAGTAACTATCATAGTTAGCAAACTCTAAACCATGAAGTCCACCTAATCCAGTATACGCATTGAAAATATCATCTTTTGAAATACCTGTTTCTGCTTCTGGTAGATCATTATTTACAATATATTCAATTTTTGTGTTGATATCTTCCCTTATTTCCTGTGGGATTACTTCGTTGGTACATTTATACTTCATGACTTGTATATCTCCATTCAATTACATTTGTTATCGTGCTACCATACCGGCAAAATGTAAAACCTTCATTTACTGTATATGTATATAATGCTTTGACTTCTACAATTTCATCATAGCAATTCTTGATTTTAACATCATAAATTCCACATTTATCCGGTAGCATTTCACTGACCTTATGCCATTTATAATCGTGCATATGATTCCTCCTAAATAAGTGTATAACCACACCATTCTCTTACGAATTTACGGCAAAACTCCGCATCTACAAAAGTAACGTCAACCCTTCCGTTCTTGAAAAACTTGATATGCTTAACACCGACTTCTGGTGCTGAAAATCCATTTTGGAAATCATCCTCTTCAAGTCTTATAGAATAAGAACCGTATAAATGATTCAACGAGTAAACTTGCGTTTTTTCTCCATATGTATTAAATGCCAATGCATCAATAAAAGCCCGTAACCATTCTGTACTACCAAAATTGTAATAATCAAAATATGTCTCTTTGCTACAATAACCGCCCGTATATGTGAATTTATTCCCTTTTACTTTGATTTCCCATGTATCGTGATAACCGTTGTAGCATTTTTCTTTCAGTTTATCTTTAACTTCCTTGATAGCTTTTTCTTCAAAGCTCATACCGCCTAACTGGTCAAAAATTTTGTCAAGCACTGTATGGTAGTCGATGAAGTCAACAACAATATCTTTGATAGGATCTGTATTTCTATATCTGTATAATCCTCTACTCAAATCATACTCTTCAAAATTATTTTCAAGCTGCACATTATACTTATTTGAAAAGTAACTGAAAATTCCACTTATATAACTGTTCTGTACATTAGAAAGTTTTTTCGGAACATCGAAATCTCCAACTAAAAATGAGGAATATCTATAGTTTTCCAAATCATCCTCTGAATATGATTCATTTTCTGATTTATAGATATCATAAACAGACTTATAAACTGTAATCGCCCGTTTATATAATTCCTCTCTGTGAGTCAACCAGGCTTGATCTTCCTGGCTGATTCTATCAGATTTCTTGATTTGAAAGTTTCCGAATTTATCTGCAATTCCCATTTTGTATTCCTCCATTTATTTATGCTTGTTTTAAGTATGGGCTAATACCATAATAGCTTGTAATCTCATCAATTCTACTGTTTATAGTATCAATACCCATTTTCTTAAAAAGTTCTTTCATTTCCTTGATTGCTTCTGTCTTATTCTTGCCGGTTGCCATCCGCAAACCACATTTTATAGATGAAATAGCAATTTTACCGTCTGGCGTTTCATGAATAAACATTTCAACACCATGTTTTTCGATTTTACTACCCATTGCTGGTACATATTCTTTTTTCCCTTTTTCTGTACTCATAAGCACATAGAATTTTTCTTTTTCTGCTTCCGGCTGTTTCTCTGGCTTCTTACGTGTTTTATACTCAACCGCACCCTGATAGTCATTCTTCTGTGCATTATCCAAAAATACCATTGTATCTCTGTTTGTATTTGGTAACTTCAAACCTGTTACACACTGAAATACTTTTCGGCTTGCTTTATTATCTGTATGTAAACGTGCTTTTAACTCTTCCCGGCACAATGGTTTTTCGATATTGTCAATACAAACTAACAATTCAAAAGCTCGTAAAGGGAAACGAAATTCGCCATATACATCAAGATAAATACGTTCAACTAAATTTCCTCTAGTTGTACCATTATACATTTTGGAAGCCTCTGCAAGCCAGATTTTAAATTCTTCTTTCTCGGCTTCGGCTCTCTCTTTTTCTTTTCTGGCTGCTTCTTCCGCTTTTCTCTGTTCTTCTGCAGCTCTTTCTCTTTCCTGGTTTTCTGCTTCAATAAAAGCATTTACAGATTCCTCAGAAACAAGATCATGCTCAATCAGATAGAGACAAAAATCATATTCTGTTTTTGTGATATCATTATAGAGATTATCCCACGCCATACGATACGATTTTTTAACAGTGCCGTTTCCTCTTACTTCATCGGCAACTTCCGGCTTTTTGCCATTTCTTAGACCATGAAGCATCGCATCTTTTCTTGCCATAATTCCCTCACGGTATCTAAATACCTTATCTAAACAGCTCTCAATTTTCGCTTTCTGTAAAACTGTCTTACCGTCTGTAAAACCTAAATATGATCCATTGTTTTCTAACTGATTTTTCATGTATTTGTTCCTCCCTTAACTTATAATCCTATTATACATTATAAGTTGTGTAATGTCAATCTTTATTTATGCTTGATTATATTTTTTGTACACAATGGCTCTGTATACTTCTCCGGGCGTGTGGTTCTGTCAAATCCAAAATATACGCCAATTCCAGGAACTCTATTCAAAGTCTTTTTCTGTTCTTCGGTTAATTCGATATAACCAACAACTTTGTGGTCTTTCCAAATTGCACATTTTTCCATAGTCTGTTCGTCCTCCTACTTAATTATCATACAAAGGCTTTATTTTTACATCTTGATTGATAACCGATCCCCAGTTGATACAATCTAAATTGAAAAGAATCCAGCTTTCACAATCGTATGAATAGAAATTACATAATTCGCTGCCATCCTCACACTCCAATATATTAGATAGTGGCAATCGCATTTCCCAAAATGCTCGTTCTGTCAAATGAAAAGCATCGTAATCTTTCGATAACTTTTTCCAGTCAATTACTTTTTCTTTAAATAAACTGCTATACTCACTATTTTCATATTTAGGTTTTGCATATTTTCGCATCAACTTATGATAGTCTTCTACTGTGTCAATCGTGCAAATTTTGGCTTTTCTGCACAGTTTAAAGCTGACCGCCATGCTGCTATACTTATTAAGCATAAACCCTTCGCTTGCTACCCATCTTAACCAATCAGACGGATATCCTCCATTATGAAGTAATGTCGAACCCCATAAACAACCGGCTGGCTTATTGATACTTGATAATCTATCAGCTATATGTGAACCATATGCTTCTGGATCATCAAATAATTCTCTGCATATCTCAGATCTACCGGCAACTAAAATTCTTGCTGACATTGAAAATCCTCCTACTGAATACGCTTTAACATCATACCGTTATCGGAAGATCTCAACGCCTGACCAACTTCTAACGCTGCCATATATGACCGTGTAAAAATACCCTTGCACTTTTCATAGTCCATCGGATTTCCTTCTAAATCTATCAACTGAAATAACTTTCCTGTACTTGTTTTATGAATGCTCTTGTCTTTTTCCATTTCTCTAATCTCCTTTAGTAATTTATTTCTTTCAGATATTCTTTTTCAGAATATATAGTTGTTGCATATCTTTCCGAATCTGTGACAATGAATATTTTTCCGAATATAGTCTGATAAATTCCACGAACACGATCATAGCCATTTTCTACCGCATCATCATTTATTTTCGAGTCCCAACGGTCTACCATGCCCCAATCAAAATTGTAATACTTATCAAGTGCCTCTCTTATCTGTCTATCAAATATCTGGTTACGTTCCAAACAACACTCAATATATTCACTATATTTAACCGGCACTCTTTCCAAGTCATACATTGCATCGAATAAAGCATGATCCATTATAAAAACCCCTAAAACGGCAATAGCCATAATAAAAAACGCTATATGCATTATCTTTAGATCATAATCTCCCGGAACTGCTTGCCCCACTAATGTATAATTGTCTGAAATACCAGCAGCGATAAAAGTTAATATACCGCCTATAATGCCACTTACTACAGTGATTGTTTTTGTTGTGTCATATAAAACCCTTGCTGTTCTTGCTGTCATCTCTCTATATAAAGAGTGGGTGTTGTTCCCACTCTTTTATCTTCCTTTCATTTATTATGGTTTGTTTTATCCAATTTTCTTTTTAACACATTTCTGCACTTTATACGGCGTTTTAACTTCCTGGATCTCACACCATGCAAGTGCGCCAGTTTCAATCCATTTCAAAAATCTTTCTTTGTAAGATCCTGAAATATATCCGAAACAGTTCGCCGGATTAGCATTTCCCGTCAACTGCTTTTTCAGTTTCTTATCAAGTCGGTATGCAATGTAATACTTTTCGCCGTTCACGCCTTCATGCTCATTTAACTGATATACATATCCTTTGCTAATACCATGATTAAAACATAATTTCACGATAAAACACTGATTAGCTCTTAATGATCCAGGGCATTCAACGGCTTTATTTTCCGTTTTATATTCCACTGTCTCAACATTTGTATATACATATGCTTTACCATTTCCACCGATCATGCAACCGGCAGCAGAGTCAATTTTATTCATGAACTTTTCAAACTGTTTTGCCAGTTTCAGAAGTTTTTCGGCTCTTTCATATCTATAGCTGTCTTTGTCGCATTCTTTCAAGTCTTTTTCATAGTCTTCTTTATCAAAGTATTTCATATCAGAAAACTTTGCGACTCCGTTACCTTTTGCGATGATAACACCATCTTTTTCAACATGCCATGACATTCTAGGTGGGTTCGGCTGATATTCTGGATAACGGTCTGTCACTTTTATTTTTTCTGTCTGGTTACTAGCTTTCGCTCTCAGCTTTTCAATTTTCGCTTTTGCTGTCTGTTCTTCCGCTGCGGATGCTCCACGATCCTGTCTGACTTCTGAAAGTCTTTCAATCAGACTTCTTGTTTTCGCTGAAAGAATAACTTCTTCACTATTATAGATATGCTGAATGATTTCTTTGCCACTTTTATCATTCCAACGGCAATCAACAACTACTACAAAACCATCTTTTGTGGCAATTCCTTCCCACCATGCCGGACTCCAATAATCTGTCATCCAGTCACTTTCATCCTCATGAAAACCGTACAGTTTCCAACCTCTTTTTACAAGCTCCATTGCAATTGCAACTTTCGCATCCTTAAATTCATAATAGTTGTTATTACTTGACATAATCAATACCTCCGTAATGTACTTTATAAGTTGTGTTTGTTTATATTTATACTGTACATTATTATTGATTGATTGTCAACATTTTTTTAAATACAATCGCAAATATCGCTTGCTAATGTTTCAACTTTATCTTTTAAGCTATCAATCTGATCTTCCGATAACAAACCATTTTCATCAGTATTTTCTAATATATTAGCCATTTCAAAAACTGTACAATCTGCCCTATATAAGCTATCATAAGCTGCCGGATCAAGGTTTTCTACCATTTTAGCAATGTCATCTCCGCAACGATCACGTACAATATCAACTAAATCTCTATGACTTCCAACTATTTCTATGCTTCCATCATTTAACATCACTGTTTCCATTCTGCCACCTACCTACAAATCTTTTTCAATATCCTTTATACAATCCAGGATAGTATCATAATTCCCATATGATTTTATTACTCTTAATGTATTGTCATTTGTCAATAATCTATCTTCAATTTCATAATGATTGATTTCGCCGTTTAAAGACATTCTGACCGGCATAATGATGTGAATATAACCCATTCTATTTACTTTCCAATAAAAGCCCCTAGAATGCTTATATAGCTTATTTATTGTATATACTTTTCGTCCTTCTTCAATCATCAATTTTGTTTCCAGTGCTTTCCCTGTATATGTAAACTTCATATTATAATATTCCTCCTAAATATCCAGCTTAATACCATTAAAACGCTTATATCGCTGCGTAAAATGCCCGTTTGGTAACTGTTTGCTGACACGTTTCATAACTCCATTTTCAAAATCTGGTGTTTTCACTTGTGTCCAGCCATCTTTTCTTCGTCTATCAAGATCTTCTAAATATTCTTGTTCGTTTTCGTACTCAACACAATCTTCCTCAAATGACATAACTTTACTGTTTAATAACTTCATAGCTTTTTACCTCCTGAATATAGAATAAGTGGTATATCCGTCCTTAAAACGATTATACCACGATTCCTATTATTGTCAATATCATTTATTTACGTTTGTTAATAACGCAAGCCTATTTTTACATATAGTTACAACATTTTCTTTTGAAACACATAAAGTGCTTCCAATTGCTGACAATGCAATAAATACAACCGGCATCCCGGAAGACACAAAAACCACACCTACACCAATTACACCAATACCGCACAATTTCTGTCTGATCCCGGCAATAAGCAACTGCTTTTCCTTTTCTGACATCTGTTTACTTTCATCATATCCCAGAGTTTTCAAAGTCTTTGTAATTTCTCTTGATGCTCCTAAATGCTGATTAGCAAGCTGCAATTCTACCGCAAAATCACGGCTTCCCACGCTAAAAAGGTCTTTTGCTTCCTGGTATTCGATTCTTGCCATTTTTTCCAGTCTGTCACGATCATTTAACATTTTTCTGATTTTCTTTGATGAAACTAACATTTTATTTACCTCCGTTTATATATAATTGATTCCTGTCTCTGTCCTTTTCGTTGCTTTCTTGTAAAGTGGCTTTACACTTACAATATCAATTAAAGAATCCGGCTTCAATGCCCCAAATTCCTTGTTATCCCAAACATATCGTTGAAATGTATATTCTTGTCCATTGGACTTAAAACGGGATTTAAACTCTACCACATACCCAACATATTTATCAATATCTCTTAAAAATTCTGTATATGTCATAATATCGCCCTTTCTACAGTATCAATCCGAATTTTTTATAACAACTTACCAATAAAGCCAACTGCATGAACTGTTTTAAAGTTCTGTCTGCTTTTAGATTTCGTCCGTTTTTAATAGCTCTATGAATTTCTACCATATTGCCATACATCAGAATATCAACCGAAAATTCATCTTTATATGAAATACGGTACTCATCAACATTGCCAGTAAATAACACGTTCCAGACGTTCCCGAAACAATCTGAAATTTTCCACAACCTTTGATTTTCGTGTGGTTTTTCCAATTCTTCAATTTTGTTCTTGCTCCATCTGGATTCCTCAAAACGCTCTCTTGTGGTTGTATTTTCAAACTTCAACATGATTTTCGCCCCTATTTAAACAGTTTTCTTGCATCAAAAAATATTGTTTTACCGTCCTTTGTCTCTCTTGTTGCACCCCAATGAAAAGCTGCACGCCCGATACCAGATAACCAGGTTTCACGATCCATATTATCAAGAACGTACTTTCTTGATACCTTTTTGTCGTTTTCATCTTCATACTGCATTACTTCAATAGCTTTTTCGATTTGTGGGATATCCTGGTCAAGATATCCACACTTTTTGAAATATTTCTTGTCTGATTCTGATAACTTCATGCTTTCGCCCTCTCTTTCTGTTTTGGTTGCTATTTTATCAATCAACCATTCTACTGACATACCATTTTTAAGGCTTGCCAGTTCGTCAAACTTCTGCACTGCGATTTCTAACGATTCTTTTTCGCTATATCCTTTTGCCTGGATCAATTTACCAGCTTTTAATACATTATTGTACGTTTTCCGCTTCATGCTCTTGAATCTCCTTTATTTCGTTTTTGAGTGCTTCAAAATCCGCATCTGTCAACCATTCCGGCTTCTCTTCTTCCGTAAATGAATCCATGATATTTTCCATTTCTTTGATAATGGTATCAATATCAGCCCAGAGGCTTGATGATCTGCATTTACCGGCACAATTGATATAATACTTGCAATCAAGCTGTAATCTGTTTAATAACATATATTCTCTTTCTTTTGGGCTTCTCACAAAAGGATTTTCGCACTCTATCGGCTCTGTTACTCTGCTGCAAGGTTCTCCGCAAATTTCGCCACAATCCATATAAGCACCCGTATAAAGGTCTAAACCATTACGCCCGTTATTTTCATCAAAATAGATTTTACCGTTTTCGTCCTGATAACAAGGAACTTCCATATAGCCACCGAAACCAATATATTCAACTTTCATTTGTGTATACCTCCGATATTTATTATAGTTTATTTAAAAGCACTATCCATAAACATTGTATCTAAATGATGTGCCAGAATATTAAAACCTTCTGACTTTTTCAACTGGTCAAATACACCTGTTAAATACTCCGCTTCTTCTGCGATAGTTTCCGAATCATCCGAAAAGTCACGGTTGAATTCCATCAGTTTATCTGCCATTTCTTTTGATGTATGCTCAAAATCGCTGTCAATGTCTTCTGTGCTTTCTTCCTGGTCGATAACTTTTAAATCGCCTCTAACAGAATCATTATCATCACCGTATTTTTCAAGAATCTTGAAAATTGCCTCAATATCTTCTTTTGACAGCTCCGGCTCATAATATTCTTTATCGCCATCTGAATGCTGCAACATAATTCCGATCACTTTTGATTTTTCTACCATTTTCGTTCCCTCCGTAAATTATAAGTTGTGTTGCTTGTTGTTGATATTATAATACATTATTTATGTTTGTTTGTCAATAGTATTTTGCATTTATTTTTGTTTGTTTATAAAAGAAAATCCGACATTTACGCCGGATCTTCCTTTTCTCTGCATTTACTTAACAATAACGTCATAACGTTCAATAATATCATCTATATAGCTTGTTGCCGGATTATATACCAAATATGTTATAATTTCATCCCCAGGCTGCGCCCCTTCTACGCTTCTATAACTGATATAGTAGTCTTCTGCTGATCCGTTCAATTCGTCATCTAATACAATGCCTTTTGTACGCTCAACGATAACTTTATCGCCGTTCATACGATTTTCTAACATTTCGCCGGTCAACTCAGAAGTTGAAAACATTTCAAAATCTCCGTATTCTTCAATGATTTCTTTCTCTATTTCTTCGCATTTTAATATTGTTTCGTCTTTTACGATTTCCGGCTGCTCTGCTTCCAGTTCTTCCGCTTCTAATACCTCAGAAAATGCCGTATTTTCATTTTTAACAGCTTTTTTATTATCGCTTGATACTTTACCGCATCCCGTCAACAAAACGCCTAAAATAGCCACACACAACGCCACAATAACAATATTATTCATTTTCTTCATGATATGATCCTCCCTATCTTCTATAATCTTTCTTTTTTAGTTCTTCCCACTGGTTCATCCGGCGTTTAAAGTCGGCACATCGTTTTGCTGACTCTACACGCTCATTTTTTATATCTTTTCTGATTTTGATTTCATCACTGATCCCGAAAATTAAAGTAAATAGTAAACCAAACATTTTTATTTCTCCTTTACAATGATTTCACCATCTAATACAAATATTTTTGCGTGATCCTTGAAAACACTGTAATTTCCAGGAAAAACAACCGCTTCATCGTCATTTATTGACTTTGTGCCGTTTGTGCTGATTTTTGCCCACACAAAAACCTCATTGTTTCCGTCTATATTTTTCCAATAGTCTGCATCCTTGTATAAATCCAAAATTTCGATATTATCCCAAATATCACAATTTCCGGCAGCATCTACGGTTGTTAGTTCCTTCGTTTCTGGATTATAATACCCGTTCATATAATATGTGCTAACTTCCCAGTTTTTCGCTGTTTCCGGCTCTTTTACGGCTTCTGTTGCACTATTGCAAGCGGTTAAACTTGCAACAATGCTAAATACTGATAATATTGTCAAAATCTTCTTTTTCATGGTCAAAACCTCCATTTTTTATGCTGCAATCAGCATTTTAATCATATCAACAAGTTTTTCGTCTGTATATCCTTCTGTAAGCTCCTGAAGGATTTTAACGGTCTTTCTTGTTACCATTTCCCCGACTTCCTCCCGGTGGATCTCATGCACACTATAAACGCCCTCTGTACCAGTCGGTACACACTTGTTAATAATAAGTGTCGGCACGCTTCCGGCTTTCTTGAAATTTTCATATTTATCATAAAATTCAACGATTACATCATAAATAATTGAATCATCGCCAATTTTCACGATTTTCTTGCATCTCTTTTCGCCCCAGGTGCAAAAGAAGAATAAATCTAAAGAAAAGCCGTTTTTGCATTTTCCATTGAATTTTTCTAACTGATCTCTTGTTATTTTTGCCATTTCTAAAACCTCCATGATTTAAAGTTGTGTTTGTTGTTATAAACATAATACATTATTTTTGATTGATTGTCAATAGTGTTTATCATTTATTTTTGATTGATTATGAGTCAAAATAACAAGACTCACGCAATAAATCAATATTTTCTTTCATTTTATCGCTAATATATAACGCTTGCAGCTTTCCGGCGTTCACTTGCTCCAATGCTTGCATAAAATCATTATTTGCAAAAATATTATTCGATAAAATTTCGTTTTTATCATTTACAACTATTGTATTACCGTTTTCGTCTGATTCTTCATAATTTGCATAATATGCGAAACCTGGCACGATCATAGCCAATTCAAAAACGTTTTCCCATTCATCAACAATCTGTGTATTATATCCCATAATCTTATTCATTACGTTTCCTCCTTTATTTATGTTTATTTAAAATATTCTTTCAAATTTTCCATGACACACGGCACATCTATATAATTCCGGGTACTTTGTAAATTTGCTTTCTCTACATCTTTCGACCTTTTGACCGCAGCACGTACATTTAAAAATATATTTAACTTTTCTTGCTGCTGTTCTTTCTTTCTGGATCTTTTCTTTCTGTTCTTCACTGATTCCTTTTTCATCAGCACTATCACAACGTTTGATATTATAACCATAATATCTATTGACTTTTTCGGCTAACTGTTTCCATTCGCCGGTATGTTTCATACATCCTTTGCAAGTATGCAAAAGCTCATGAATTATAGTGTTTTTCAATCCGTCAATGTCTGTGTCTTCTCTAAGAAGAATTTGATTGACTTCAATAATATAATTGTTTCCAATCTTCCGGCATTGTCCCCAACGCTTTTTTGATCTTGTGTTTACGTCAATTTTAATGACGTTTCCACACTTGATCCCGATATTTTCAAGTTCTCTCATGCATTCAATAGCAATCACATTTACATCTCTCATTTTTCTTGATCCTCCGTATTTTTAATTTTAAAGTTGTGTTGTTTGTTGTTAATTGTATTATACTTTATTATTGTTTGATTGTCAAGTATTATTTTAAAAATCTTTATTTTAATGTAATAAAAAGAGAACCGCCGAAACGATCCTCTAATTTTCGACTTTTACGCAATTTTTGAAATTCCATTGATAATATTATCAAAATGGAACTTTTCGCCCGTTTCCACCTTCTCAAACTCTACACAAGACGCAAAACATCGAAAAGGTGTAAATATATCGCCGTTGTTCGTGTATAGGCTTCTGGATGTATTCCAGTCAATGCCTAAAACGCCATTTTTACGATATACCCGAAAAACCTTGTTATAGTTCCCCGTTTTGATTTCTTTGTTGCTGCATCCGTATAAATGCACTTTTACAAGATCATTTTCTTTTAACATTGCCACGCCTCCCGTTATTGCTCTAATCTCATTATTTCGTTGTCGTTCGCATCATATAAAAAATAGTCAAGACCTAAATAATCATTTTCAAAATATTCTTGCATTCTCTTTCTTGCTTCCGACTCTGTACAATTTAACCGCTTTTCTTGCGTTCTTGCTCCGTCCGTTGCTTGAATTGTATACATATTATTTCCCACCTTTAACAATAATAAATAACTGATTTCCGCAATTTATAGAACTCTTTACAACTTCCATGTTATCCACTTCTTTTTTATAATCTTTCATCGTGTCGCATGGGTTCATATATTTTTCAAGCGTTCCGGCGTATATTGCTATATCGTCCGTACCAGGATCAATAATAGTCAATCTCTCAATTTCATCGTGTGCCATATGCCCTTTAATAACATTTTTTACTACCATGTTATTTTCTCCCTTGAATGGCTTTATATGCCATTTTAAAAGCTAATTTCTGAGGTAAAAACTTTTTATATTTCAAATAGATTTCGTTAAATTCCTGATACATTGCACGCCCTCCAATTTATAGGGACTTGCCGTTTATGGCTCGCCCCTTTATTATTGCTTGATTTTCTTAAATGAAAAACATTTCTCCGTTGACCTCTAATGCTATAGCGTCCTGAGTCATTTCTTTTTTAAGATCCTCGCATAAATCAATTACCTGATCCAGCTTGTTTCTTAAATCTTTTTCACTTGCATAAGCGAAAACCATTGTTGTTCTCTCTTTTACAAGTCCGGCTGTTGGGCTTGTCCAGTAACCCAGGGCATCCGTTGAAGTAGCACCGCCGAAGCAATCAGATAAAAGCGTTGCTGCCTTATCCACATATTTACTATTATCAATCTCTTCATTGATATTGATTGTTGCCGGTACATAAACCGTAACTTTACTACTCAGGGAAAACACATTTTTCAGTCTTGCATTTGTCATAATTTTTACCTCCGTTAATCTCATTTTAAGTTGTGTTTGCTTTGTTTAATTGTATAATACATTATTATCGTTTGTTTGTCAAGCTCTTTTTTAATTTATTTTTGTTTGTTTATAAAAATAAAAAAGGGATCTTTTTTGATCCCTCTTTTACTGTTATGCGATTCTGTCAGCATGTCTTTTTTCTATTTCTTCCGATCCGTAAAGGTTTCTAAGTTCGTCCATGCTCAACGCTCTTTTTGATTTTTTATAATATCTTTCGCCAGCGTGCCAGCTCCACGCTTTTTTCTTTCCACAATATTTAAAACCGGCAGTTTTTAAAAGTTCTTTTACATTGTATGTATTACCAGTAACCCAGATCCAGCAACCTATAATTTCAATTTTAACATCTTCTAAGTTGATGATCTTGTTTAATGCATCACGGAAAAGCTCATCTTTTGTCTGATCATATTTCCAAGCGTTTTCGTTTTCGTCTGCATTTTTCAAGTTGTTCAATGCTGTTTCATATTCTACATTGATAACTTTTATAGCATCCTCAGAACCGCCGTTATCTGGATGATTCTGTTTTACTAATCTTTTATACTCTTTTCTTAACTCTTCCAGTGTTTTACAATTATTAAAATACTTCATAACATTTACCTCCGTATGTATTTATATTTTTAAGTTGTGTTTGTTTGTACTTGTATATTATCATGCAATAATAAAGTTGTCAAGTCTTTTTACAAATATTTTTATTTTGGTTTGTTTATAAATTTGCATAATAAAAAAGATCCAGGTTTTGCCCTGAATCCCTTTTATACTTTCGCTGTTTATTATAGTTTATTAAAGGACTACTAAACCACCTTGACGTTCTGTTATATTCATTTCATACATCATAGCAAGAACCCGTGATCCCTCTGTCATATCATAGCCCATAACCTCAATGCATCTTTCTTCTGATACAGTGCTTATTCCGGTGCGGTCTGCTGATCCGTTGAAATATTCACATAAAACTTTGTAACCCATGCTTGCAGCCTCTTTATAGTGTTTAACTCCATCCTGATATACTTTATAGGCTTTATCATCATGACCAAATCTTTTAACTGTTTCCTCTGCGATAATTTCAAAAATACTCATTTTGTTTTCCTCCGTTTTTGTTGTGCTTGTTTGTTTGTTGTGACTGTATATTATCACGCAATAATAAATGTGTCAAGTGTTTTTTAAAGTTTTTTCGTGAGGTCTGGATCATGTGAGGTTGTAGCGTGTAGAGTTTACCGCCACTATACCAGTATATCTATACACTATATCTAGTACATACATACAAGATATACAGATACATATATACAATATATAGTATAGTAATATAGATAATATAACTATAACATTAAAGATATAAAGAGAATATAAAATAGTTAAATATTAAAGTGTATGTATATAATATTTATTCAATCTATCCAAGATAAATATATAACTCTGTATTTTATATTCTAAGTTTCGCCCCACTCCATCAACACAAAAACAGATCATAATATTTTTTATACATGAATTTGTATTTTTCCGTGATATTTAAGAAAAAAGCAGCAGAAAAGAGCAGAAAAGTATATAAATTTTATTAGTCAAGTCTTTTTCTAAATTTTTTCTTTTGCTGTCGAACTCCGCAATTCTTCCGGCTTTCGATTTTTCGAGTTTCACTGGCAATTTTTCCGGGCAATTTCTGGCGATAAAATCCAAGTTTTGTGTGCTGATCTGCCTGAATATTACTTAACCTCAAAAAGTAATATTCAACGGGGTATGCTGAAAACCGCTAATAGTGCCATTTACAAGCGATTTTTTTATTTTAGAACGTACCAGGGGGGGTATATTTACATTTTCGCAGCGATTCCCGGCGTTTTCAATCCGCTTCGAGGTCTATCTCAGTCTACCCCCTCTTTTACCCTCTCCGAACTCGTAACCAACCTCGACAACTTTAGCTCCCTTTGCTGATTTCCGACTTTTTCACTATTATAAAAATATTCAATTTTAAGCCTATAATAGCGGTATAACCCTTTGAAATTCCCATAAATTAAGGCTTCTTCCGAACTGATTAAAAATGTGGCTTTTACCTATCATTTTTGCCCCATAAATTCAAGAACCAACCAGAAAGAAAATTATGCCAAAATAAGCTATTTATCGGCGTTCCAGCTCTTTTCGACCTCGATGCTCTACCGAACTCACCAAAAAATGAAATCTGAAGACCGAATCTCCGTTATGTTGTGGCGAAAATTAAAAATTAAATATGTCCCATAATTGTCTATACTAACGTATAGCCAATTATATAAATATTTATATATCTCTTTATTATTTATATATAATATAATAATAATATAAATAATATATATAAATATAAATAACGCCACGATTTAAGTTTTTCTTTGTTGGTTGGTTTTTATAATTAAGCCATAATAAATGTTGACAATATTTGAATTAGTGGTATAATCAGTGTAGGAACGAATATAGTTGGATTTTGTGGAGAAAAGGATTGATCCAATTATTTTCGTTTTCTATAATCAAACAATAATAAATGGAGAACACAGTAATATGGTTAGTGCAAATTCAGATGTTTTAAATTATTTTTGGCTACCGAAGAATTACTATAACACATGTGTATCTGGTGCAAATGCCAACACGATTGAAGAATATTATTCAGATCCACATACCAGAAGTAGTCAAGAATATTTTTATGATATCACCTTGCCAAAACTCAGACGAAGTACAACACCATATCCTGCCAATCAGAAATATCTCAGGAAGTCCAGAAAATATGCTCTTGGATTTCGGGATGTTGTGAATGATGCGTTACGTGAAGTGTACAACGGTGCAAAAGGATATGTATTTACAATTGAGCAGCTTACGGAAATTGTTAAGTTTGTTCCAGATGTGAATGTTGTAAAAAGTAATGGGATTTTTTATGTAAGCAAGGAGAACTAAGAAAATGAATCAGGACAAAGTATATGACAAGACACTCTACGACAACCTTGATTATGAAAGGGATAAAATTCGTAGAATTGAAAATCAAGTAAAAGCCAAACCAACTGATAAAGATTTGAAAACGGCAGTATCCGTTCTAAAAGATTTTGGCATTATTGCTACCCTATCCGATATTCCAGATGTGAAATCTATATATGAATTGGAGAAATGGAAAGCAAGACTAATAAAAGAAAGACTGGACAGGGAGGACAAATGAAAAAATTACAACAATTTTATATCATGAAATTTTCTTCCACCAGATTAGATAAGTTTGGATATCACTTAAAAAGAATTCTTGGTAACTCAGGATATCATATTCGTGATATTCGGCAAAATGGTGAATTGATTGCTCTGGCAGATAACCAGGCATTGAGAACTATTAGAAATATACGGTATGAGCGTAATCCTAATATAATGCGGTATGATCCGGCTATATTAAGTGACCTATACGCCCAAAAGAAAAATTTAAAAAAGCAATTTAATGATTATGCGAAACGGCAAATCTCAATAATCAACGGTAAGATTGATGAAATGCTATTCATTCCAGAATATGTTTCTGTTGTCATTGATGATATTTCTCATTACAGAAAAATCATTCGTGATGGATTATACATAAATGGATTTAAGTATGTTCGCCTCATGTGTAGTGCCGGACAAGCAAGAGTAAATACTGTAATCTTAATCCGTGAAGATTTTGATGCAGAGTTAAAGAAAAGATTACGTTGTGGGGCAAAAAGTGTAAAAATAACGAAAAACAAATACAATGCTTACTTTGCTCTCTCATCTTCTGCAACCTACACAATTCCACACCCGAATGTTTATCTCATTGATGACTGCGAAATCGAAATGGAAAAGAAAGTTGATTGGATTTCAAAGATTCCAAAAGAAGAAAAAGATGCTATTGCAAATAATGAGCGAGTTTCCGAAGAAATAAAAATTCTGCCATTCAATTTATTCGATGGGTGTGGTGCTGTTTCTGTAGAATTTGCAAAACGTGTAGCTGATGAGCTGAAATTAGATTATATCCCTTCTGCATTCTGTGTAAGATGCGCTTATGTGAAAGGTATGGTGTTTGTTGTTGACTTCAAACAGTATGCTGCAGAATATGGGATTACAGAAATGAAAGACCTATATGGAAATCTGGTAGATATAACTAAAACAGATATGATCCTTACAAAATCACAGTTTAAATTATGGAATGCTTATGATTCAATTCAAGAATATGATAGATTGTGTGAAGAAAATGGTTTCTTGTGGGGAGTTACAAAAGTTACTCCTAAAACAGACGATAATTGTTTTCGTTCCAATTATCAATTTTGTCAGGCTATTGATCTTACAAATGATGATGACGTAGCTGAGTTATGTGATCCTACTGTAAAGTGGCTGAATGGTATTTCGATTGATGATCCAAACCAGGCGGTATTATTTTTGCTTGGAAAACTATGCGATAAAGATGACATTGATTTCAATAACATTTTTGACTTGACAAGTGACAATGTTGCGAAAGCACTGATTGTTAATCCAGAAATGATTAGCGAAGAATATATAAAATCAAATATCATAATGAGCATAAATAAAAAAATCAGAGAAACTTATTTAGGAAAACTTATTCTGGACGGTAATTTTAGTGTAATGATTCCAGATATGTATGCATTTATGCAGCACGCATTTGGTCATACAGTTACCGGTGCATTAAAAGAATTTGAGCATTACTCTTACTTTTGGAACAAACGTGGAAAAACTGATGTTGTTGCTATGAGATCACCGCTTACATGGCGTTCAGAAGTGAATAAACTCAACTTGAAGAACAATGAATTAACAGAAAAATGGTTCAAATATCTGACAAGTGGCATTGTTTATAATGTTTGGGGTTGTGATTGTATAATTCATGCAGACTCCGATTTTGACGGAGATATCGTAGCCACTACTGATAATCCAGTGTTCTTACGCTGCCGATATGATAATCTTCCGATTACATATTCAAAATCTACTGTTGATAAAGAGTACATTTCGGAAGATGAACTGTACAAAGCAGATATTCAATCATTCGATAGTACAATTGGTCGTATTACAAATATTTCAACTGCATTCTATGAGATTTTGGCACGCTATGAGGGTGATATCACATTCAAGCGTGAACAAGATGAGATTTTGGAACGCCTTAAACTTATCAGAAAGTCTCAGGGAGATTCGATTGATAAGGCGAAGGGAATAAAAATTGAGCCAATGCCTAAACATTGGACAAGAAAGATTTCTAAAAAGCCAGACGGTGTGGAAGATATTGACTTTGAGTTTTACAATTCAATAGTTGCAGACAAGAAGCCGTACTTCTTCCGTTATCTTTACAGTTCTGAGAACTCTAAGTATCTTAAATACCTAGATAAAGAGAACGATGTGTGCATGATGTTGTTCCAAAAATCAATTTATGACATTCTGGATTCTGCGCCGGAAGATCTTACTGACGCTGAGAGGGATTATCTAATTGATAAATTTTACCCTTATTCGCCACTGATTGATTATAATGGCAGGATGAATAAGATTTGTCACTATATGGAGAAGCATTTAAGTGAAATAAAAAGAAAAAGACATATAAAAACGCCGGAGCATTTGGTTAAGTCAATGTATTCTGGCACTAACTTGAACTTTGCTGAAGAAGACATTGAGTACATGAACGCTCAATACCTGGACTACAAAGCACAAAAAGACAGTTTAAGAGTAAAACGCAAGAGTGATTATACTCACAGTGTCTCTCAGACATCGGAATTTATCAAATATCCGCTTGCCATCAGAGACAGAATTACAGATAAGTTTATCGGTGATGTGCAATATGCTTGCGATTTGGCAATCTATGTATGCTATGAGCTGCATCCTAGCCGTACAAAAGACTTCTGTTGGAGTATTTTTGGCAACCAGATTGTAGAAAACTTGAAAAAGAACTCTACTGTCACACCAAAAATGCCAGTTTTGGATGAAAAAAATGGCACAATATCATATCTTGGTAAAAAATATAGCGTTGTGGAGGTAAATGTATGATTTATTTTGATGAATTATCCGTTGCGCAGGAAATGGAGGCTTCCACTACTGCTGTTGACGAATACAAAAGATCTGATTTGCTCTTGTATGCAAAATATTTGAGATATAAGGCAATCACAGAGTCCGGGAAGGACTACAATAATGTCACCGTTGAAGATATGGAACAATTAGACAGCCAAATAGAAAAAGAGCTAAAAGCATTCTGCAATAGATATTACATTGATTTCAATTACATTGTGAAATTTCAGGATATCGACAATGCAGTTGCCAGCTCACGACTGTATAAGTTAAAATTGCCACTCCCTACTCCTATTACCAAAAAGGAATGGGAGAAAATTTGCACAATTGAGAATGACAATTACCGCCGGATGTTATTTGTGATGCTTGTTGATGCAAAATATCACAGGCTGCATAGTATTTCCATTGAGAATTCTGCCACTATCACAGAAGATACTCTTTTTTATTGTCATATGGAGAAAAGAGATATATATAAAGCCGGAGCATGTAAATTTAAGAATGCGGAAGAGAAAAATTTTTCTCTTGGTTGTCTGTTTAAAAATGGATTGTTCGATATTACAAACAATAAATACAGATCATGGTTTATAAAATTCGTTGATATATCTGGTAATCCAGACGATGTGTTTGACTATATCACGGATTATGATCATTTGAATCTACATTATGATAGATTGTGTGGTAAAAAAATCGGCACATGTAAGATTTGTGGTAAATTATTCAAGCAAGGAAAGACTAAAACATCTGATTATTGCTATAAGCATCGTGGATATAATAAAAAAAATACAAAAAAGCTCACCTGTGTTGACTGTGGCAAACAGTTTACAATCGGATCAAAAAGTCGAAAATCTTGTAGATGCAGTGAGTGTCAGTCGAAAGAAACCAAGCGTTTGAAGCGTGAGTGGTGGCATAAAAATAAGAATAAGGAATCACTAGAACAATCAATTTGATTATTTATTTCCTCTGTAAAAAGCAAAGGTAGCTGATTACAGAGGATTTTTACTTTTGCACCCTATTATGAATAAGGGAGTATGTAGGAACGTACATAAAACCTTGCTTTTATGGTAACAGTCAAAAAATAAAAAGGGGTGGTTGGTATCAATCCGAAGTACAAAAAGTTGGAAAATGAGACTGATTACGAATATGGTCTTAGACTCATCTCTATAAAGGTCGAAGAAAAGCCGGACGATTTGGACTGGGAAGATATTGTCACGCTTTTACATTTGGACTGCCATAGGGATAGCTTACGAAAGGCTGCAAATGTAACTGAATTTTCTGGTTACAAAGTTATGCAGTATTTCAAAGAGAAAATGGAAACTCAAAGCCATGATGACACTGAAAGTTATTTGAAAGAGCTTGAATTGAAAAAGAGAGAGCTTATCAAAGAACGTGCGAAACTTCATACTGAAAAGTTGGAGTACAACAGATGGTTACGTGAAGATGCCAGGGACGATTTATTTGAGGAAAAAGTCATTGCTGCTATTCATGAAACGCTGAACAAGGTAGATCCTCCGCAAAAAATCGGTGGTATGCTTTCATCTCGTTATGGTCTTTTGAATATAGCAGACTGTCATTTTGGAAAAGATTTCAAAGTGTATGGTCTGAATGATGAAATTGTAAATGCTTATAGTCCTGAGATATTTTTTATGCGTATGGAAGTTCTCTACAATGAAGTAGTGGACTATGCACACAAAGAAAAACTCAAAGGATTTAAAGTATTTAATTTAGGGGATTCGTTAGATGGATTCTTGCGTAATTCACAATTATGGACATTACGGTATGGTGTGCCGGAAAGTGCTGTTATATACGGGGAGTATATGGGTAAATGGCTGAGAAGATTGTCCGATGAATTTGACATAGAATACTATCAAACAAATGGAAATCATGGTGAACTTCGCTTACTGGATGGTAAAAAAGGTGAACATTCACATGATAACATTGAAATGGTTACTGGAAGTATTATTCGTATTATAAACGAGGATAATCCTAATTTCCGATACATAACGAATAAATCTGGTTCTATCTTCACTGATATTGCCGGGTATAATGTTATGGGGATTCATGGAGAAGTCCGTAGTTTAACTGCTGCTATTAAAGATTACTCTGATATTTATGACACTAAGATAGATTATCTTGTGGCTGGTCATAAGCATCATTCAGAGTTTGTAAACTGTGGAGTCCGTAGAGGGGTGATTGGTGTTGGATCAATTATTGGATCAGATGATTATTCAATGTCAATAAGAAAGACTGCCGATGCCACAGCATCTTTTGTTATATTTGAAACTGGAAAAGGAAAAGTTGATGAGCATACATTTGTTCTCAATTAACCTTAATAATGAGTTACAAAATACAATGTAGAACATTTAGCAGCATGAAGGAAATTTTTGATTGTTTGGAGATTCATTCAAAAATTCCACACGAAGAATACGAATCGGTTAAATTATATGGGGAGTCAAGTTTTATCATAGATGCATTGAAATATGCCATTACAGAGTATAGCGATATTACTATTGCTTCTATTGATATAATTCTTTCAGATATTGATCCTGTTTGCAAGGATTTGTATGTCTTATCTCTTACAGAAGAAAATGAGCTTTACATTCAACCAGCTTATAATGGGGAGAGTATGTATCGTAACGAAGCAAAATTTGCAATTGTTCAAGATACAGTAAGTTCGCAGCTTGTAAAAGATATGTCTGTTGATGACTTATCTTCTACTGTTTTGGGAACTTTTATTTTTTAACAAGCAAAAATAAATGCAGAAATGTATTGACATTTTCTGAATGTATGCTATAATACATACATAAGGAACAGGAAATAAAGTAAATGAAATAAATAGAGGTTTACCATCCATAAACTTCTATTTATCTCTTACTTTTAATCAAACTATAATAAATGCATAATGCGGATTAGAGCAGTGGTCAGCTCGCTTGCCTCATAAGCAAGAGGTCGAGGGTTCAAATCCCCCATCCGCAATTTATCTTGTTTTATGTTTTGTCCTATATGTTTTTTGTTAATAAGCGGTGGGACTATTCATTGTGTAATAGTTCTATCGTTTATGTAAGAGTACATAGCAAAGTCTGGCAATGCACTGGTCTGCAAAATCAGTATTCGTTGGTTCAAATCCAACTGTACTCTCTTTAAGCTCATACAGCAATTTATTTGGGATATTTCTGTTAAAAATACTACCGAAATGAGCTTAGTTTCGTAAGGCACGTACAGCAAATTACTTATACTTTCAAATGGATGAATATTTTAAGTGAATTGTGCCTTGATTTTGGTCTTGTAGTTAAGTGGTAATAACATCGGATTGTCTCTCCGAAGTCGTGGGTTCGATTCCCACCTAGACCGTTATGGGGTGTTGGACAAGCGGTTTAAGTTATAGCCCTTTCACGGCTACGAGATGGGTTCGATCCCCATACACCCTACTACTGGTGAATCTGCAGTCAGCCAGAAACGTTTTTTAGCATTTACAACGAGAAATAAATGTAGCAAGTCATATGCTTGTTGGGTTATAGTGTCAGCCGAGTAAAAACTAATTTTAGATGTGTAGTTTAATGGTAAAACAACAGTCTCCAAAACTGTAAGATGTGGGTTCGAGTCCTACTGCGTCTGCTTTGCATTTGTGGTGTAACTGGATAACATACCTGGCTTCCACCCAGGCGATGCCGGATCATTCCCGGTCAGATGCTTTTGCATTTTTGCATTTTTTATATTTTGGGTGTGTAAACGACTACGGAGATCGGGCAGACTGTAAATCTGCTGCCTTCGGGATCTAGTGGGTTCGACTCCCTCCACGCCCATGTGAGACAGTTGCTTTACCAATTCTAACGACTCACTTCAAACGGTAGAAATTGGCGTTTACGACAAGCGGTAATGAAGATCTTTCCTTCCACGATAGCAAGGGTAAACTACATTTGGGAAGTTAGCTCAACTGGTAGAGCATTAGGTTGAAGCCCTAAGTGTAGGTGGTTCGACTCCACCACTTCCCATTTAATCAAATAAAGCCCTTATAAAAAGGCATGTGAGGTATATATAAAATGGTGAATAAAACATAATCATGGACATATAGCTTAATGGATAGAGTTCACGACTACGAATCGTGCGATATAGGTTCGATTCCTATTATGTCTGTTTTGCCCGTATAGTTCAATGGAGAGAACATGGCTCTTCTAAAGCTATGATCTTGGTTCGATTCCAAGTATGGGTGTTTATTTTGGAGAGGTGGCAGAGTCTGGATTATTGCACCAGTCTTGAAAACTGGCAACCGTCAGTGATGGCGGTTCGTGGGTTCAAATCCCACCCTCTTCGTTTTATCGGAGGAATATTTATGCCGTACAAAAAAGTACCTTGTAAAAAATGTGGTAAATTGATTCAACCAATTTATAACAAAACAAATTTTAATCATTCTGGTTTATGTAGGAATTGCTACAATAAAGAACAAAATGATTTAAAAATACAAAAATGGTTGCATGATGGTGATACTGGTTGTGGAGTAAATACCACACTTAGGAATTGTATCAGAGATTATATTTTTGATGAACAACATGGAAAGTGTGCATATTCCGCAAGAACTGCGCATCCGTTCCAGAGGAACGGAGCGCCATTC